>Ga0316206_1001635_pt1 | contig 18637 bp, 19 predicted proteins | sample 6monthpyrite_MG_FD_204942 | JGI IMG/M metagenome (GOLD analysis project Ga0316206, IMG submission 204942) | Microbial mat bacterial communities from mineral coupon in-situ incubated in ocean water Damariscotta River, Maine, United States -... | ecosystem: Environmental > Aquatic > Marine >... | reverse complement strand
TAGAATGCCATACAGGATGCTAAGGGGGATGTCTTCCAAGCAGGGTGACCTCGGTTATTTCAGAAAAGGAAAAAGAATGGCAGGCATCATGACTTGATGATTTCCAGTACCATTTTACTGCCGAAATAAGCCAGCATCAGCATGGTGAAACCACCCAGTGTCCATTGAATGGCCTTTCGTCCGCGCCAGCCATAGCGAAACCGACCCCAAAGCAATACGGAAAAGATAACCCAGGCAATGATGGATAAAATGGTTTTGTGAGCCAGATGTTTAGCAAACATATTTTCCAGAAATAGTCCGCCAATGATCAGCCCGATGGTTAACAGAATGTATCCGAACGTAATCAATTGAAATAACAGGTATTCCATGCTTTGCAACGGCGGCAGGCTTCTGATAACCCCCCCTGGCCGGTGATTCCGTAAATGCTTGTCCTGAATATACAAAACAATAGCCTGAAACATGGCCAGCGATATCAGGCTGTATGCAGCTATCGAAATAATGATATGGGCCTGCAATTGCCACGTACCCTGTATGTTGACGATGTGTTCGGATGGAATGAGTAATTCCAGTAAAATCGCAAAAGCAGCAAGCGGAAATAATGCCACCCCCAACGACTCAACAGGTTTACGAAGCATGGTGAGAATGAGCATGATAATAATGAGCCAGCTAACCAGAGAGAATGCATTAAAAACCCCCAGATTGAGCCCGCCTGGCAAAAAAAGGCTCTTATACAACAGATGGCTATGTAATAAAAGTGCGATTAATGCAAGACTGACCAGCAAGGGCTTATGCAAATCAGGTCTGCTTCCACGCTTAAACAGATGGACGGCAAGCATGGCACCGGAAAGTAAATACAAGCTTATGGCCGCAACGCTGGGAATAAGGTTGTTCATGCTGATTGAGTTAGTGGTTCCGTATTTTTTGATATCGATTGAGTAGTTTGAATGACATTGAGTAACCATGCAAGCGTAAACAGACCTGATTCGTCAGACTGATGTGAAGATCATGCAAAATGTGCATTATTTAATCGGTAATATCCTGATTTTCGATAAAAAAAAGATAAATATTCGCTGAAAATTGCCGAATATGAATAAATAGTGTTATAACTTGCTAAATAAACCGGAAATCAGCGACTTGGTTAAAAAATAATAATGGGAACTTTGATGTCAGGACCAGGTAAACTCAGGTGTGTTTTCGCCATGGAAAAGCCTGATATTCAAAGGTTGGGAGAAAAATGAAACTCAGGATACTAGGTTGCAGTGGTGGTATAGGTGGAGACCTGAGCACGACGTCTTTTATACTGGACGAGCATATCATGCTGGATTGCGGAACCGGGATCAGCAATCTTTCTCTCGAAGAGATGAAGCAGATTCGCTCTATCTATTTTACTCACAGTCACCTTGATCATGTTGCCGGTTTGCCGCTTCTGGTAGACAGTATTTTTGATACATTGCGCGAACAACCGCTAATGGTTTATGGCACACAAGTGACCATTGATGCGCTGAAAAAACACATTTTTAACAATGTAATCTGGCCGGATTTTGCAGTCATTCCTACGATGGATGCCGCGGTGATTCAGTTTCATGTGATTGAGCCCGGTCAATGTTATGAAGTCGAAGGTTATAAGCTGGAGATTATTCCTGTTAACCATGTTGTACCCACCGTTGGGTACAGAATTGAGCGTGAGGGAAAATCACTGGCGTTTTCAGCAGACACAACCACCAATGACACTTTCTGGGCAAGGTTAAATGAATTTCCGTCACTGGATTACCTGCTAGTCGAATGTGCCTTCTCAAACAGGGAGAAAGAATTATGTCTGTTGGCCTATCATTATTGTCCTTCATTGCTCAGTGAAGACTTGATAAAACTCAACCATAAACCCAAAGTCTTTATCAGCCATCTTAAACCGGGTGTTGAAGATATTATTATGCAGGAATGTCATGAGTTGATACAGGAACTGGATATTCAGCGGTTGCAGGGTAATCTGGAGATAGAGATCTGAGCTTGTTTTAGTTCGTATTTCTTAAACTGCAGGCTGTTAGTTCGGTGTCATTATCAAGAGGCAGGGTGATAAAGCGCTTGTCCCCCTGAAATTATTCGTTTACCCTCTCTAAGAGACAGAACGACTGGCAATGGATGTACCATGAGTAACGGACGCTTAACAATTTTTAACTCGCAACAAATCCCCAAGCGATTTTTTATCATCTGCTTTCTAATCACACTGGCAGTGTTTCGTCCTGCCGATGCAAATGATGCTGTCGTCGATACCCTGATTAAAAATACAGTCAAGGCAACCAGAGCATATCAATATGAAAAGGCTTATCAATTGATCAAGCCGTATCTAAATAGTAAGAACGAACGTATTCAGGCTTTAATAGGTTACTTCTATGAATCCGGAAGTAAAGAATCCGAAAGGGATGATAATTATAATTCCTATTTTGATATAGACAAGGCGGTTAATTATTATCGTAAAGCAGCTGAAGGTCGCAATGCTAATATCCTATTTTCGTTAGGGATGACGTTAAGAAAAACGGTGTTTAAATACAGTCTTCTAGATCCAAAGCGACAGAATATTCGTATAGAAGTCTTCGAAATATTTTTGGCTGCTGCCGAAAAAGGGCATCCTTGGGCACAATTACAGGTTGCAGAATCGTATGTCCATGGTCTGGTAGTAGAACGTAATTACATACAGTCGTATAAGTGGACTTTGTTGGCATCACGCCGATTTGATACCGATTCAGGTATCGGTTCATTCAAAGGTTTCTTGCATAAATCATTGGCAGATTATGAGAAAAAACGCCTGGATGAAGTGGAGGTATTGTATGGCAGAGCACTAGCAGTGTACTGGGAAAGGAATCATCCTGATGCAATAAAGAATTTTCCACATTTATTGTTTGGAGATTTTGTCAATTGAGAACGTAGAGTCCAATAATTACAGCATTTATTAACATAAAGTCATCAAAAGGAGTGTGAACATGGCAATTTCAGAAGCGTTATTTATTCGTAAAACCCGGGATGGAATGAAATCTCAAATTGACAATTGGCAGGGGAAAATGACTCACGCCATTGAGCATAAGGAAATGAAACTAATTTCCAGTAAACCGGAAATCTTTAAAACCGCAGGCTGGGTTAATTTTGGCATTTCTGCCGCTGCTCGTCTTTCGCCGGGGGGATCCACCGTCAAGGCGTTGATTGAAAATCACTCATTACATCTGTGGGCAGCCACTACCATGCTCAGCGGGCTTGAAGAACTCTACAAAATTCATGCGCGTGATTTTAATGCCCTTTTGTCACAGCATCATAGCAAAATCAAGAAAGCCTTGATTCTGGGTACAGAGGCGATGCAAATTGATTATCTGGTTTCACCCGTGACGAGTAAGGTGCTTGATAATGTTCTAAAGGTGGCGAAATTAAACAAACGCCTTGAAAGCCCTATGATGAATGAGCAGATGGCAGAGGCTTATACCGCACGCTTAATTTATGAAGCAGAACTGCTGGACAGCAAAACTGACCCGTTGGAAAGCCGTGTAGATTCTGTACTCGATAGCCTGGGTAAAAAGCTGGTCGATGTCTATGAAGGTTCAATGTATGGTTTTGGACATGATCGATTATTTGAACTGGATTATGGTAATCAAACCTGTCGACAAAATGCCTACCCTTTTCCATGGATAGATCCTTTTACAGGTATGCCCTCAGCCTGCAAGCCGAAATATACTTATATTTCAGGTGGATCACGAACCTATAACTTTGGTTCCTGGACTGACAGCCTGAAGAATCGACATGTAAAGTTGCATCATCTACTTGCGAATCTGTGGCGTTACGAAACAACGTTTAGAGATATAAAACTGTCACCACATGATACTGCTTTTGTCAGAAAAGACCCTTCTGCACAAACCCCCATGCAGATTATCGCGATGGCGACCGATGCGAGATTGGAAAACAATCTGGCCAGATTCAAAACGATTGAAGCCGATGTGTGGTCGCATTTGTCACGTGTTTCACAAGGAAAACCTGTTTTTGCCTTCTGAATATGAGGTTTTAGGGTCTAACGCAGGTTGGTGGTGTGCTACGCGACCCCCAGCATGACAGCGGGGGTCGCATTAGAGATCAATCTTTTTTCTGTAGATTTTCCTCACAACTCACATAAAGAGCTTATGGTGTCTTTGAATAGCTTGGCTAAAGCGTTTAAAGAAGATAGTTAATAATAGCTTACTTAGGTGCTATAGGTTTGTGAGTGATATGAAATTATGAATAGAATTAAACTTATTATATTTGTACTGGTTATTTCTTTTTTTTCAGCATGTACAAGTGATGGAAAAAAAGAAGGTTATAAAGAAGAAGCTGCTGCATTATGTGATGTTTTTAATCCAAAAAACTGGACTGATTTACCCAAAAATATCGAGCCTGATGAAGTTCAAAAAAGAGTGCGCGATAAGTTGAGTGCAGCATTAAAATCTGCAGAAATGCAAAAAATTATAAATGCAATACCACATGTGAGAATGGATATGCGGTATGAATTTTATAAGGAAAAAATATCAGAACTCATTGGTGAGCCACATGAGTGTCAAGCCATGAAAGATTATATGACGATAACAATATAGTCTAGTGGTTATCGTTTTTTGTGGTTAGAGGGTTATTGATGAAAAATAAAATAGGCATAGCAGGAATTATCATCGCATTACTGGCAGTGGGTACCGCGATTTTTCAGGACAAACTGAGGCAGCCAAGTGAGCATGAAAAATTTAGTATCATGTCAAAGGTGCTCAATAAAAGCGGGTTCATATCAGGTTCGAAGCGTAAATCTGAGTTACCTTCCTACGATGCTGTCAACTATTCATATATTAGTTTGGGTTTTCTGGCTCTGATCTTTGGAGTGGTTTCATACTTAAAAAATGAGAATCTTCGCTTCTCAGGTATGGCAGGCGCGCTGGGAGTTATTGCTATTGGTTGGGAATATGTGCTGATAGGTATTGTGGTCGGTATTATTATTCTTATACTTGCCAATCTGGGGACTGTTTGATTATTTTAAAGCAGGTCTGATCAAACTGGCGTCCTTTGCGTCCTGGCGGTTTATATTTTAATAACAGGGAGGTAGTAGGGTGACACAAGCTGTCAAAGCCTAGGGGTATAAAACCCACCCGACTTCAGGTTACAATACCTCCCTTTCCATCTACACAAAACAAGGCAAACCCATGTTCGAAAACCTTACCGAGCGCTTAGGAAAAACCATACGAGACCTGCGTGGTCAGGGGCGTCTGACGGAAGCCAATATCAAGGAAACCCTGCGTGAAGTTCGCATGGCCTTACTTGAAGCGGATGTCGCACTGCCCGTTGTTAAGGACTTTATCGAGCATGTGCGTATAAGGGCACTGGGTGAAGATGTACTGAAAAGCCTGAGCCCGGGGCAGGCGCTCATCAAGGTTGTAAATGACGAGCTGGTCAAGGTACTGGGAGAGGCCAGCGATGGTCTGAACCTGAATGCGCAGCCCCCGGTTGTTATTTTGATGGCAGGTCTGCAAGGTGCGGGTAAAACAACAACCGTTGCCAAACTGGCGCACTGGTTAAAAACACGTGACAATAAATCTTCACTGTTAGTCAGTTGTGATGTCTACCGTCCGGCTGCGATCAAGCAGTTGCAGACATTATCCACTCAGGTAGAGGCCGAATTTTTCCCGAGTGAAACCAGCCAGAAACCGGTTGATATCGCAAAATCTGCGCTTGACTACGCACGTAAACATCATAAAGACATTGTTATTGTCGATACCGCAGGTCGTCTGCATATTGATGATGAAATGATGTCAGAAATTCAGCAGATCCATGCCGCGGTTAATCCGACAGAAACCCTGTTTGTCGTCGATAGTATGACCGGGCAGGATGCTGCCAATACTGCTAAAGCCTTTGATCAGGCATTGCCATTAACCGGTGTTGTGTTAACCAAAACCGATGGTGACGCACGTGGCGGTGCAGCTTTATCTATTCGTCAGATCACAGGTAAACCGATTAAATTCTTTGGTGCCGGTGAAAAAACCGATGCGCTGGAAGCCTTCCATCCTGATCGAGTTGCATCAAGAATTCTGGGCATGGGTGACGTACTGTCACTGGTAGAAGAAGCGCAACAAAAAATTGATCATGAAAAGGCCGACAGACTCAGTAAAAAACTGAAAAAAGGCAAAGGCTTTGACCTGGAAGACTTCCGTGACCAATTAGTGCAAATGAGTAATATGGGTGGAGTCGCGGGTCTGATGGACAAATTACCGGGGATGGGTAACGTGCCACAAAACGTCAAGAGTCAGGTGAACGACAAAGACTTTGCAAGACTGGTTGCCATTATCAACTCCATGACACAACAGGAACGATCTCACCCTGCCATTATAAAAGGCTCACGTAAAAAGCGTATCGCTGCAGGCTCGGGCACCCAGGTGCAGGATGTTAATCGCCTGCTCAAACAGTTTATGCAAATGCAGAAGATGATGAAAAAAATGGCCAAAGGCGGAATGGCAAAAATGATGCGCGGCCTGAAAGGCAAAATGCCGCCGGGAATGCCATTTTAGGATCATTTTTCTTCCTTGCATCTCGCCTCCTTTGGAGGTGAGATGCAAGGATTAACCTTCTTTCTTTACGTCAATAACCAAACATAAAGAAGGGTTTTGACTTAGCCAAATCATCATCAACCCCTGTTTCACGTATTTATTCGCCTGAAACCCCTAATTATCTGTAATAAACACTTCACATTTGCTCAAAATCGCGTAAAATTCCAGCGTTTCATCTGCCGGAAAACTCGGGCAGGTTTTCATTGCTTATAATTTTTTGAGGATTAGGCGAGATGGTTGTTATTCGTTTGGCTCGTGGTGGCTGTAAAAAGCGCCCTTTTTATCATATCGTCGTAACTGATTCGCGTAATCGTCGTGATGGTCGTTACATTGAACGTATTGGTTTCTTTAACCCTGTAGCTGGTGACAAGCAGGAACGTCTGCGTCTGGACACAGAGCGTGTTGACCATTGGGTCTCTAAAGGCGCACAGCCCAGCGATCGTGTTGCAACACTGATCAAACAGGCTGCTGCTTAAGCTCCACAGCAACATACCTGATCTGTCATTGATGCAAGACTTGCCCGAAGACTACGTACTGGCAGGACAGATCAGCGGTTTGTTTGGGGTAAAAGGCTGGGTCAAGGTACGCTCCTGGACCGAGCCCAGAGAAAATATTCTCAAGTACAGTCCCTGGCTGGTTAAAACCGCCGGAGGCTGGACTGAACTGAAAGTAGCGCAAGGTAATCGCCAGGGCAAGGCGGTGGTTGCCAGGCTGGAAGGATACGACGATCGTGATCTTTCTGCCAAACTAACAGGATGTGATATCGCCATCAGTCAGCAACAGTTACCTGAGTTGGCTGGGGATGAATATTACTGGAATGACCTGATAGGTTTGCAGGTTATTAATCAGGACGGAGTTAATTTTGGTACGGTTAGAAAACTGATCGAAACCGGCTCCAATGATGTGTTGATAGTTGATGGTGATCGTGAACGTCTGGTTCCCTACATCAAGGGAGAAGTCATCAAAGCGATCAATCTGGAAGAAAAAGAAATACAGGTCGATTGGGACCCTGATTTCTGAGGCCAGATGAGACCAGAACAGATGCGAATAGACGTCATCACATTATTCCCGGAACGGGTACAGGCAGTCATTGAATATGGCGTGACCGGAAGAGCTGCCCAGGCCGGAATAGTTGATTTACATTGCTGGAATCCGCGTGATTACACCGAGGATAAACATCGAACCGTAGACGATAAGCCATACGGGGGTGGTCCGGGAATGCTGATGAAGGTTAATCCCCTGCATCAGGCGATACAGGCAGCTCGCAGAAGTAGCGAGGCTGAAACAGGTGAAATACCCAGAGTGATTTACTTATCGCCTCAGGGAAAACGCTTTGATCAGCATGCAGCCTCACAAATGGCCGCAGATAACCTGATACTGGTGTCCGGGCGTTACGAAGGCATCGATGAACGGTTATTTGAACTGGATATCGATGAGGAGTGGTCCATCGGTGACTATGTCCTCAGTGGTGGCGAACTGGCCGCGATGGTGATGATAGACAGTGTGACACGCTTGCAGCCTGGCGCACTGGGTGATGAAGGCTCGGCTCAGCAGGACTCCTTTATGGATGGTCTGCTGGATCATCCTCATTACACCAGGCCGGAAGAAATTGAAGGCCTGAAAGTACCGGATGTGTTGCTGGGCGGCAATCATCAACAGATAGAACAATGGCGTCTTAAACAGGCGCTGGGTAAAACCTGGCTTAAACGGCCCGACTTGTTAACAGAACGTGAAATGAGTGCCGAAGAACAGGTTTTATTAAGTGAGTTTAAAACAGAATTTAAAGTTAGTAACAAAACCAGTAAATAGAGGTTTGCAAACATGAGCAATATCATAGAACAACTTGAAAAAGAACAGATGAACAGCAACATTCCTGAGTTTGGTTCAGGCGATACCGTTGTTGTTCAGGTCAAGGTAAAGGAAGGAACCCGTGAACGTTTGCAGGCCTTTGAAGGTGTCGTCATTGCCAAGCGCAATCGTGGCCTTAATTCAGCTTTTACCGTTCGTAAAATTTCACATGGTGAAGGTGTTGAACGTGTCTTCCAGACTCACAGCCCACAAATAGCGGCTATCGAAGTTAAGCGCCGTGGTGATGTACGTCGTGCCAAACTGTACTACCTGCGTGAACTGCGCGGCAAAGCAGCACGTATCAAGGAAAAACTGTCAAAATAAGCAGTTTTCCGGTTTAGATGAAAAAACGGGTATCCTTTCGGGGTTACCCGTTTTTTTTGTTCGCTTATTTAATGTAGGATGTGTGAGACTTATTAATAGTAATCTGATATGAAGAAAATATTTTAAAGTGAACAGAAAACTTACAATTAGAGACAGGATGACAACAACACTATTGCTGTTATCACTATTGTTTTTCGCCAGCATCACCCATGCTACTAACCTGCGTGAAGTCGAGCTGTTAGTAAAAGCCGGAGCCTCTACACTGGCGCTGAAAGTACTCAACAAGGAACAACCCGGACTAACCCTTAACCCGGAACAATGGCTCGAATGGGAACGTCAACGTATCAAGCTATATCAGGACACCCATGCCTGGGACAAGCTGATCAAGCGGCTTGGCAGTAATCCTGACTGGGTCCCCAATGATTTTAAACGCTGGTCTCGGGAACAGATTGCTCAGGCCTGGCTGGAAAAAAAGAATATCCCGCAAACACTTAAATATTTACGAGAGCTTGTCTGGCAGTATAGCCAGGATGATCAGGGGCAAGTGCTAAGCATAGCATTATCCGGGTGGCGTCAGCGCATCATTCAAACGTACCTGCTGGCGGGTAATATCCATGATGCAGAAGTTGCGATGTTACGTTTCCAGCAAGATGAGAATGTAGAAAATGAAAGCTGGAAACGCCTGCGCGCAACGGTATTGATTCTGGCAGGCAAGCCAGAGGATGCCGCACAGTTACTTGCAAAAGCCAGGCATATGCATTCGCGTGCAATTTATTATCAGGCGCAGCTTAAAATAGGGAAGTTGTCACCAGGAATCATCCTGAAACGATCACTTAAATATGCAGGTAAAAGCAAGTTCACCGCAACAACACGACGTCAATTCTGGTTACTGGCATCCCGTGCGGCATTAAAAACAGGTGATTATGTTAAAGCCATACAAGCGCAACAAAAAGCCATTCTGTTGCTGGATGACAAACAAACACCAACGCAAGAAGAAAGACTGCTATTTCCGATTTCAGGTGATTCTCTCTGGAAGCTGTATGAGCAATATGGGCGTCAGCTCGGAAATCATTGGCAGCTGCTGATTGGTAATGACCGTTCATGGTTTACCAAAGCTTCCGACCTGGTTGATAAACAACCAATACAGGCAATGGCCCTGTTTGTCGTTTTGATTAAAGATGCGCAGGTTGCCAATACGCGTAAAGTCGCACATCAGTTATTTGCGGGTATGCTGGCCAGAGAAAAACAGGGTCTGCAACTGCTGCACAAATTATATTTACACCCGGATCACCCCCGGTTGCTTGCTTATATTCCTGAAGAACTCAGGCATCGACTTATTGACAATGCATTGTCGCATTCAGATATTAAAACAGCGTCATTACTCATTCGTAGTGTTAACGAAGCCCCCAAAGGGGCCAATGTCGTTTTCTGGAAAATGAGGCGAGCGCGGATAATGATTCTGGCAGGACAAGTCGATGAAGGCATAAAAGCGTTACAGAGCCTGTTAATAGAAACGCCAGTGATGAATGTTGTGCAAATGGACAGACTGATGCAAGTTATATTTGATCTGCAAACAGTCGGGCGTCATTTTGAAGCGATCAACCTGTTTGCAAAACTGCCAATGGAAGGGCAGACAGGACAGCGTCGTCGTGAAGTATTGTACTGGATAGCAGACTCGTACAAATCAGAGAAAAAATACGTTCAGTCAGCGCGCTACTATTTATTATCTGCCGGGTTGCTTAACAGTAGCGCAATGGACCCCTGGGCTCAGACCGCACGGTATCAGGCAGCGGATGTATTGGTGCTGGCGGGTGACTATGAAGATGCCGGTCGTATCTACAATAAACTGCTTAAAATTACAAAAGAGCCCGGACGCCGGGTTGTACTGAAAAACAAGATTCAGCAGATCTGGTTGCAGGCCAACCAGAAGCAAACAGCAGGCACTGAACAATGAGTGACTATCAGGCAGTATTTCAGCTCCCTGTTGGCAAACTGGGTGTGAAAATCATGAACGATAAGCTGGTCAGGCTGGATTTTCTGGATCAGCAACACCCGGATATTGCAGCTGAAAATGCACTGGCAAAAACAGTCATTGAACAGATTAATGATTATTTAAAAGATCCTTGCTGGCAGTTTGATCTACCCTGTGAAGCCGGCGGAACATCGCATCAAAAAAAAGTCTGGCAACAACTAAAACAACTAAAGTCAGGACAAACAATAACTTATGGCGATATGGCCGGTTTACTGGACAGCGGAGCCAGAGCGGTAGGCAATGCGTGTCGTTCTAATCCATTTCCTATAATCGTCCCATGCCACCGGGTTGTCGCCAAAAATGATATCGGCGGCTTCGATGGAGACAGGCATTCTGGCAAAGTTTCAATAAAATCATGGTTATTGCAGCATGAGGGGCTTGAAATTTAGCATTGGAGAACCTATATCGTCGTCTACAAATACCATGAACTAAAAGTACATAAGCAGGAGAACAACAGTAATGACCGAAGCTACCATCGACACCCATAAGGAAACCCTGGACTTTCAGGCAGAATCAAAGCAATTACTTCAACTGATGATCCATTCTCTTTACTCGGATAAAGAGATTTTTCTGAGAGAGTTGATCTCCAACGGGTCAGATGCCTGTGACAAATTACGTTTTGAAGGCTTAAGTGATGATGCACTTTATGAAGACGACCCGGAGCTTAATATCAGGGTCGATATTGATAAAGAAGCTAAAACGATTACTCTGACAGACAATGGTATTGGTATGAGCCGTCAGGAAGTTACTGAAAATATTGGTACGATCGCAAAATCAGGCACTAAAAAGTTTTTTGAAAGCCTGACCGGTGATCAGGCCAAAGATGCGAATTTAATCGGTCAGTTTGGTGTTGGCTTTTACTCCTGTTTTATCGTTGCGGACAAAATTACCCTGGAAACACGTCGTGCAGGCTTGACTGCGGAACACGGTGTACGCTGGGAATCAGATGGTGAAGGTAGTTATAGTCTGGAAACAATCGAGCGGGCACCGCGTGGTACATCTATCATCCTGCATTTGCGCGAAGAAGAAGGCGAGTTTCTGGAAGACTTTAAACTACGCGCGATCATCAAAAAATATTCAGATCACATCAACCTGCCTATTATGATGAAGTCGCAGGACGAAGAGAAAAAAGACGAATACGAAGCCGTTAACGAAGCATCGGCCTTATGGGTTCGCAGCAAAAGTGACATCAAGGACGAAGAATATAACGAGTTCTATAAACATATCGCGCATGACTTTGAAGACCCGCAGAGCTGGTTACACAATCAGGTTGAAGGTACGCAGTCTTACACGACTCTGTTTTATATCCCCAAACGCGCCCCGTTTGACCTGTGGGACAGAGACCGTCAGCAAGGCATCAAGCTTTATGTAAAACGTGTTTTCATTATGGATGACGCAGAGCAGCTGATGCCTGGCTATTTACGTTTTATCCGTGGTCTGGTTGATTCCGATGACTTACCGTTGAACGTGTCACGTGAAATCCTGCAAAACAATAAAATTGTCAGCAGTATACGCAGTGGTTCTGTTAAAAAGATTCTGACACACTTGTCTAAAATGCAAAAGAATGACAAGGAAGCCTACGCAGATTTCTGGAAAAATTTCGGTGCAGTTCTGAAAGAAGGCCCTGCAGAAGATGTAGCCAATCGCGAAGCTATCCTGAATTTAATGCAGTTCTCATCAACGGAAACCGATAGTGAAACTCCTGATGTGTCACTGGCGGATTATATTAGCCGGATGAAAGAAGGGCAGGACAAGATTTATTACGTGACAGCAGACAGCTTTGCAGCTGCAAAAAGCAGTCCTCATCTTGAAGTATTCCGTAAAAAAGGCCTCGAAGTTATCTTGCTGCATGAACGTGTCGATGAATGGATGATGTCACATGTGTTTGAGTTTGATGGCAAGTCATTCCAGTCTGTTTCCAAGGGTGAACTTAACCTCGGCGATCTGGAAGACAAGGAAGAAGAAAAGAAACACAAGAAAGTTGAAAAAGAATATAAAGATATTATCAAGCAAATGAAAAAAAGTCTGGGTGAAAAAGTTAAAGACGTCAGGGTGAGTAGCCGCTTAACCAGCTCACCGGCTTGTCTGGTCGTGGAAGAAGGCGATATGAATGTATCGCTGCAAAACATGCTCAAGCAAGCAGGTCACGAAGTACCGAACCTGAATCCAACCCTGGAAATCAACCCGGAACATCCCATTATCGAAAAACTGAAAGACGAAACGGATGATGCAAGATTCGATGACTGGAGCGAAATTTTGTTTGACCAGGCGATGCTAAGCGAAGGCGGGCAGTTAAAAGACCCGGTCAGCTATGTTAGCCGCTTGAATGACATGATGTTGCATTTGATGAAGTAGTTTATTGGATTTTCGCGGCCGGGGACCGCTCCTACAATGAAAATGTTGATGTAGGAGCGGTCCCCGGCCGCGAAAGCTTATCCATTTCAAAAACCCGGTCTACCGCCACCCCAACGTCGTAAACCGAAACCCGAAATTCAGATTAACCACATCCGCCTCGAAATTACCGCCTTTCGATTTGATTTTACCAACCGACATGATCAGGCTGGTACTACGTGAAGTCTGATACCCCAGCCCAAACATTAGTTGACCAACCAGACCATCACCCACCGCTAAACCGCCGCCACCGGCAGCACCAACCAGTGCTTCAGCATTCATAAAGACCCGACTGTTTTTCCATAGCGGTTTGATCATACCAACACCAATCAACCCTGAGGCATACCCACCGGCACCGCCATCATAAGCACCGAGCGCCTGGCCGGTCAGGTAAATGTTTTTATTAATAAAAACATCTGTTTGTAACCCGGTCAGATCTACGTTTCTTTTATCAGGAAGGGTTTGCCCTTTTCGACGGGTATCTCCCGTGGTCAGGTAGGTCTGATGCGCCAGGCGTAAACGTAAATGACGTGGTCGTACTTGCGAGACTGAAAAGCTCTTACTGGCAGGAGCCCGATCAGATCTTCCCAGATAAAGCGCATAAGAGGTTGCAGAAAAATCCCCTCCGGGTGCATTAACATAGCCTGCTTTAGCGCCCAGTAACAAACCGTTGCCCAGACGATGTTGTAAATTAAGGCTGATACTATGGGTAAAGCCCCCACCGGTATCGACTCTGCCGCCACCCGAAGCCCCTAATGATGCAGCCACTTTAAATTCCGTATGATGCGTTAGCGGATAACGGTATCCAGCTCCCATCAACACCGAGGCATATCCATCGCTGTTACCGCCGAGTGCCCCCAGTGTTTGCAAGCGTGCAAACCCGTGGCGACTAAACAGCACATCCCATTCGACACCGATTAAAGACATGGCCGCATCCTGAATACTACCATTGGTATTTTGTGTGCCCGTGGGTAACTGGTAGCGTTGAGCTATCACAGAAAAGTCCTGTTCAGCAGGTCGGTATTTTTTCGAGAGGCCACCGAGTCGGGTAGCCGATAGCCAGTTTGCTGACAATATCAGGCTTAATGGTTGCTCATAGGAAATCGCTATCTGACTACTGCTAATATCACCATCAGGAAAGCGTACATGGCTGACCTGTAAACCAATTTTACCAATAGCTGTTTTGTACATTAAACCCAGTTGAGGGCGCAGCATCAGGCCGCCACCCTGTGGTGCAGCACCACCGCCACCTCCACCGACAAACACACCGGCATCCAGTTCCAGTTTTTTACCAAGATTAAATTTAAGTCCGGTTTCCAGGCCACCCGTAAAAAAACCACCGCGCTTGCCGGTAACAGCGCTGTAAATACCCAGTCCGGCATAAAGATGTCGGTTCAAACGAACCAGATAACTGCTGCCCAGTAATCCCATTTTCTCACCCGCAGGCAGATCAATTTCTTCAGCTGTCAGGCGAAGCAGCGTGGGTCGCTTGTGCAGCGATGCGTAAGAGGCCGCAGACAAGCCAAGGCAGGCCAGTAAACAGAAAGTCAAAATCAGGCGCATAACATTCCTTTTAGTCCCTTCTCCCCTTGAGAGGAAGCCAGAGTGAGGGGTATAAAATCAACAATATGATTATCATAATCAACATGTTATCCTGCTTAAATAGATTGCCCAAGTCAAGTGATTGAGCAACGTATAACAAACATAATAAACTGTTATTCAGATCAATAAATGGAGCATATAGTCAGGTTATGTATGATTTACAACGAACCCGTGTATTAGTCACCGGTGGTGCCGGCTTTCTGGGCTCACATTTGTGTGAAAGATTACTGGAGCAGGGTAAAGATGTCATTTGTCTGGACAATTATTTTACCGGCACCAAAGATAATATTGTGACCTTATTGGATAACCCTCATTTTGAGGTCATGCGTCATGATGTTACATTCCCGTTATATGTTGAGGTAGACGAAATCTATAATCTGGCCTGTCCGGCATCACCTATTCATTATCAGTATGACCCGGTACAAACGACCAAAACCAGCGTGCATGGTGCGATTAACATGCTCGGTCTGGCAAAGCGTATCAAAGCTAAAATCATGCAAGCCTCAACCAGTGAGGTCTATGGTGATCCTCAGGTTCACCCGCAAACGGAAGACTACTGGGGTCACGTAAATCCCAATGGTATCCGCTCCTGTTATGACGAAGGTAAACGCTGCGCAGAAACCCTGTTTTTTGACTATCGACGTCAGCATAATCTGAATATTAAAGTCGCACGTATTTTTAATACCTACGGCCCTAAAATGCACCCTAATGATGGCCGTGTGGTTTCAAACTTTATCGTTCAGGCACTTTCTGGCGAAGATATCACCATTTATGGCGATGGCAGTCAGACCCGCTCGTTCTGTTATGTAGATGACCTGATCAGTGGTTTTATCAAACTAATGGATTCACCCGATGAAGTCACCGGCCCATTCAATCTCGGCAACCCGGTAGAATTCACTATCAAGGAACTGGCAGAAAAAGTGGTTGATATGGTCGGCAGTCAATCAAAGATTATCTATCAACCATTACCCAGCGACGACCCAACCCAGCGTTGCCCCGATATTACCCGGGCAAAATCAACGCTAGGCTGGGAGCCTACGATCAAACTGGAAGAAGGCCTGAAGCCAACCATCGAATATTTTGACAGCTTTTTACGGGCACGTGGAAAGTTGAAATGAAGCAGGCAGGTGTAAGAAAACAACCGTCTGTGACAAAAAATGCTAATAGCGCACTTTTCTTGCGCGGTTGTCTACTGAATGATGAGCTACATCGCTTACCCACAGGGAGTACTACTTATTTTCCACGAGGTGTCTTTCATTACAAAACACATGAGGCTGCGAGTCAGCATTGGCTGGAATGCGTAACAAGCGGTATCGCGAATAAACACAAAGTCAGGTAGGCATAAGATAAGGAATATTCACACGCTGTAGCGAATGGAAAAATGAGAACAGTGCGCACCATTCCGTAGGAGCGGTCCCCGGCCGCGAAAAAAGATACCATACATCCAAACAACCCATATATAAAAAAGAAATCACACAATAAACATGTATCACGCCTTCGGCCTAAACATTCAAAGTGAACTGGACCTTCCAACCGTCCCCCTGACGGATCAAAAAATCCCAGATGTCATTATTGAACTGGCAGATATAGATAAAAAGGGCCTGACGAACCCTGTCGATAAACAACTGTATTTTCAGGCATCGCCAAATAAATTCTGGTTACACGTCCCCGATATCGCCTGGTTTCTGGTGGAAGAGGGTAAACGAATTCGGGTTATGCCAGATCCACAATCAGACACACAAAGCATTAATCTTTTTTTGCTGGGCTCCTGCATGGGCGTCATTCTGCATCAACGTAATAACCTGGTTATGCATGCTAATGCAATCCGTTTTGGCGATCAGTGTGTTATTTTTGCCGGGCCTTCAGGCAATGGAAAATCCACATTAGCCGCAGCTTTTCATCAGCGAGGTTATGAGATTTTATCCGATGATGTCAGTGCCATTAATGACCAGCATGAAGTCTTGCCTGGTTACCCACAGATCAAACTCTGGCACGACACAGCAGAACAACTGGGGTTTAATACTAAAAACCTGAAGAAAATTCGATTACAGATAGAAAAATATGCCTGCCCGCTCGAACAGGGCTTTTGTAAAAAACCATTGCCCATTGCCGCCATGTATATTCTGCTAACACATAACCAGAATGACTTTGTCCTGGAACCCTTAACAGGAATGGATAAATTTGACCCGATTAAAAACAATACCTATCGTATGCAGTACCTTGAAGGGCTGGGCTTAAAGGCGCAACACCTGCAACGTTCCGGTCAGTTGGCAAGCCAGATAAACGTCACCCGAATAACACGGCCAGACCATGATTTTCAGTTGGACAAACTGATTGATATCCTTATCAATGATCTACAGACAAGCGGCATCATCAGTTGAGTGGTGGCATTTACTGGTTGGCGTCATACCCCAAATCCGGTAACACCTGGATGCGTTCATTTATCGCCAATATCACGCATGACAATGAAACTGAAGTTGATATTAATGAATTCAATACAGGTTCTATTTCCAGTTCCCGTGGCTGGATAGAAGAAGTACTGGGTTTTGATATCGGCGCACTCAGTCAGGACGAGATTGATAGATTACGGCCCGAGGTCTATCGACGTACCGCGCAGCAAGCGACAGAATATGAGTATCATAAAATACATGATGCCTATACCTTTCTGGCAGACGGGAGCGCATTGATTCCAGCGGATGCCACAGCAGGCGTACTGTATATATTGCGTAATCCGTTAGATGTTGCCATCTCTTTTGCTCATCATAGTAATAAATCCATTGATCAGGTGATTGAGCATATGGCTAACCCTGAATTTGTATTTGCAAAAAATATTAAACAACAAAATAAACAATTAAGGCAACGTTTACTCAGTTGGTCTATGCACGTTAACAGCTGGGTTAATGCCACGGAGCTTAATCGACTGATTGTGCGATATGAAGACATGAAGCTACTGCCGCAACAAACGTTTACCAAAGTTGCCAGTTTTCTGAAACTACCCGGTGATAGCGCACAAGTAGAGCAAGCTTTAAGCAAGTGCCATATTGATAAATTACAACAGCAGGAAAAAGAAAAAGGTTTTAATGAAAAATCAGCCAAAGCTGAAAGTTTTTTCCGTAAAGGTATCATCGGAGACTGGCAACAAACACTGTCAAAAAAGCAGATTGAAACTATTGTCTGTCATCATTCTGACATGATGCAACAATTCGGTTATCTGGATAAATCGGGGCAACCACTGGTTGAGCCAATCGCGATGAGTAGCACGACATGATCTTTGGTACCTTCTCCCGCTCGGGTGATCAGCGTTATATAGAAGGCATGATTGCCTTATCAAAAAGTGACGTCATCACACAATACATACCCGCGGATAAAAAAGGGCAATGGCGAGATGATAAGGTCGCCCTGGTGCAGCACACTATCTGGAATACCCGTGAGTCCCTGTCGGATCAATGCCCAACCGTTGCTAATGATGGATCAGGACTGGTGATGACCACCTGGGCCAGAATAGACAATCGTGAAGAACTGGGTCGCAAGCTGGGCATTAATCCTCGAGACGAGTCGATATCAGATAGTTTTTTTATCCTCGAAAGTTATAAGAAATGGGGTGAAGATTGTGTTTTGCATCTGATCGGAGATTTTGTATTTGTCATCTATGATCAGCGTGAACAAAAAGTATTCTGCGCACGAGACCATATGGGGGTTCGGCCTTTTTATTATCATTTATCTGATCAGCATTTTATATTTGCCAGTGGCCTCAATGTCTTCGTACAACTACCCGGCTTCGAACCCGAAAAGTCACAAAAATGGATGGCAGAATACATGGTCGGACTCTCGATGAGTTTTACCGATACCG
>Ga0316206_1001634_pt1 | contig 18652 bp, 19 predicted proteins | sample 6monthpyrite_MG_FD_204942 | JGI IMG/M metagenome (GOLD analysis project Ga0316206, IMG submission 204942) | Microbial mat bacterial communities from mineral coupon in-situ incubated in ocean water Damariscotta River, Maine, United States -... | ecosystem: Environmental > Aquatic > Marine >... | reverse complement strand
TAAGTACCGACTCTTAAGTTCTGTAGCATTTTAAAAGTATGCATCTCGCCTATTTGATATTAGTATTTTCAAAAATATTTTTTGGGAATAAAAAAAAATGAAATTTGTAAACCAAATGACTCCAGAAGAGCTAATAACATTGTCTGAGCTGAAAAGAAATGGTCCAGCTCACAGACCAAGAGAGCGGGCCCAAATTTTACTCTTAAGCCATGATAGCTTTAGTATCAGTGAACTCTGTAAGATATTTGGTCACCATCGAAATTCCATTAGTTTAGTTATTGATCGCTGGGAAACCATGGGGATAGTAGGGCTTTTTGATGATGTGAGATCAGGTCGCCCTCCAATAATAAGGAAAGAGGATCTGGAAAAAATAACCGATCAGATTAAGGAAACTCCTCGCTCTCTGAAGCTTGTGATTGATGAAATTGGAAAAAAATTTAATAGGTTTCTCTCAATGTCTACTCTAAAGCGACTTGCGAAAAAGCTTGGTTTCACTTGGAAAAGAGTGAGAAAATCCTTGAAGAATAAAAGAAATCAAGAAGATTTTGATGAGGCCAAATTGGAAATTGAATCATTGCTTGAACTCGCCAAGGCGAATGAAACAAGCGTTGAACTTTATTATTTCGATGGTTCTTGTTTTAGCCTGACGCCCAACGTTCCATACGCTTGGCAAGAAAAAGGCATGACAATAGAGCTTGATACCGCTCGTAGTAAAAATATTAATGTGCTTGGATTCATGTCTGCGACAGGCAGGAGTCTTGTCTCTTATTGTTTTGAGGATTCTGTAAATAGTGATGTTATCATTGCCTGTTTTGACAGTTTTGCAAAAACTCTTGACCCAAAAAAGCAAACTTTCGTTGTATTAGACAATGCTCCGACTCATAAGAGTAACGATTTCAAGGCAATGATAGAACGTTGGGAATTGCAAGGGCTTTATCTTTACTTTCTTCCTCCGTACTCCCCCGAACTTAATAAAATTGAAATTCTTTGGCGCTTTATCAAATATCAATGGCTACCTTTTTCCTCCACGGCCTCAATGAGTTCTTTACGAGAAAATCTTTATGAAATTCTAAAAGATGTTGGCGGGAAATATCAGATTACTTTTGAGTGAGTACTTACATCTAGTATGTCCCGGAGCATCGGGGGAACTATGCCGTGCTTCATGGATGAGAATCAACAGAGCAAATAACGGTTCTAGATGAAAAAACTCTGCACCAAGATAGATATCACCTTTCCCCCGGTTAAGTGCAATTGTTCCAGGTCTTAAAGAATCGAAGTCAACCTTATTTGCCATGAGACTTAAATACTCGAAAGTATTTTGTAGCGCAAAAGTTGCCCCACCTCGCCAATTGGGAGATACAGAAACTTTCATGCCCTGGATAAACTTAAGTAACTTGGCAAATTTACTTTTATTCGATTCGCCATCGCAAAGTTCTCCATTAAGTTTGCCCACAAATTTAATTTTTTTCTTTAACTTACCGTATGCAAAATTTGTAGGACAAGGTAAATTTGCAAAAGATATATTTTTATTACCATCACTCGCTAGACTTCTGTGGCCTCCATTTGACAGACTAGGGACCCTCTCAAGTTTCTTATAATTACTTAAATACCCCAATGAGAAGGCGCATAGGCATATAAGAAAATAGACAATGCGAGAATTAGTGGTTTTCATTTAGGACTTTGTTTAAAATTTCATCAGTGGATAATTCAGACAAGTAAAGAGCTCTCTTATCAAGGGCGGCAATGAAACGGTTTCGCTCCCTTTCACTTGTAAAATGAATAATTCTCTTTAAATTGACCACAGCTTGTCGCTTAATAAAAGTATGACCTTCTTTGGCCAAAATACTCTTATGAAAAGAAATCATTTCTTCTCTTATGTCAGCACTTAAGTTGTCTCCCAAGTAATATTCTGCAAGGGACTTTAAGAATCCAAGCTTGGTTCTATTAATATTTTGTTGTGGCCCCCGATGGGCGTTCACTTCGAGACTCTTGACCTGCAACTTATTATACCCATCGACTAGCTCTCTAACATCAGAGTCAGAAATATGCGCCCAAAAGGTGCTATCAAAAACTAAGTGAAAAAAGCCTTGCCCCCCTTTTACCATCATTTCTCTTAAACTTTGTTTCGGCGCTCTGACTTTTTCCTCTATTACTTGGGCCTTTTTCTCCGGTGGCCGGACCTTTCTTTTGCCCGTAGAGCGTTGGTCAATTTGATGGGAAATATTTTGTGAAACTTTAGATATTTTTTTATCCTCATCGCTCAATATATTTTTACTCAAATGCCCAGCGACAAAGAATAAAAGAATTGGCAACATAAATAAAATTTTTTGACGCATAAAGGACCTCGTGACCTTTTATCGGCAAAATAGTGAAATAAATAAGTGATTTTCCCCAGTCTTCTACTTCTTTCTTGCTACTCGAAGTTTTTGATAGCTGTCGAGTAACTTAAGATGTTTCTCAAGTCCAATAAGCTGCATATTCGTTTTGGTCAAGCCGAAAAATCGGACTTCTCCAGTAACAGTTTCGATGGCGTTATTTAATATCTCAGTTCCGAACATTCTCGTCATATTGGGTATATAATCTTTTAGCTCAAGTTCTTCATCCATAGTTATATCAAGAACCGTGTTAAGTGCTTGGTAAAATTTTCTGCGCATCGTTGAATTGTCATTAAAAGAGAAAAACATTTCGACTAATTCTTTCGCCTCTGCAAATCTTTTAAGGGCCAATAATATGAGACATTTTAATTCACCAATATCAAGTTGCCCCCAAACGGAGTTTTCATCAAAGGCAATACCGATTAATTCGGAAATTCTTGTATAATTATCTTTTTCACTGTCCTCTAATTTATCAATTAGTTCTGCTAGAGCGTTATCATCCAATGCATGTAAGTTAAGAATGTCGGATCTAAAAGTTATCGCCTGGTTATGATTATCCCAAATAAGGTCTTCTGGTAAATAAATTTCAGAATACCCAGGAACTAAAATTCTACAGGACTTAGCGCCTAATTCCTCATAATCCGCAATATAAACTTCTTTTTTCATTTGCGTAAGAATACCCATAAGGTAATTGTTTTCTTCTTCTGTGGTGCCCGAGAAATTCCACTCGGAAAATTCATATTCAGATTTTTCACTGAAGAATTTCCAAGAGATAACTCCCGTTGAATCAATAAAGTGATCGATAATATTATTGTGTTCACTCACGGCATTTTGATTAAAAGTAGGGGGAGGTACAATGTTTAACCCTTCAAAACTTCTGCCTTGCAGAAGCTCAGTAAGACTTCTCTCAAGTGCAACTTCAAATTTAGGGTGAGCTCCAAAAGAGGCAAATACCCCACCATTTTTTGGATTCATCAAAGTGACACATATAACGGGAAATTTCCCACCTAAGGAAGCGTCTTTAACAAGAATTGGAAAACCTTGGGTCTCCAACTTGTTGATGCCCTCTAAGATCTTTGGGTATTTTTCTAAAACATTTTTTGGAACATCGGGCAGGATAATTTCTTCCCGTATAATTTTAGCTTTCACGGCCCGCTCAAAAATTTCCGAAAGGCATTGAACTCGCGCTTCGTATATCGTATTCCCAGCACTCATCCCGTTACTTACGAATAGGTTTCCAATGAGGTTTACCGGTATATAGACTAATTTTTTATTTGATTGACGGATATAGGGAACAGCACAAATACCACGCTGTGTATTTCCAGAATTGGTATCTATTAAATGAGACGCCATGAGTTCTTTGTCTGGGTTATAAATTTTTAGCAGCTCATCGTCCATCAGGTCAGCAGGCAGAGAATCATTTGCACCTGGTTTAAACCATTTTTCATTGGGGTAGTGAACGAAGTCACCCTTTCCAATTTCTTCTCCGAAGTAATATTCATTGTAAAAATAATTATTGCTAATGCGTTCTAAATATTCACCCAATGCCGAACAAAGGGCAGCGTCTTTAGTCGCACCCTTACCATTGGTAAAGCACATTGGGGAGTCGGCATCACGCACATGGACTGACCACACATAAGGCACTGGATTTCTCCAAGACGCAATTTCAATTTTTATCCCAAGTTCGGTTAAAATGGCGGTCATATTAGTGATGGTTTCTTCGAGTGAGCATTCCCTACCTAAAATCATGGTTTTTGCATCAAGAGCTGAGGAATGCTCATACATGAGTCCAGCATCTTGCCCTAAAACATTGAGGGTCTCAATTTTAAATTCAGGAGTTTGCTGAATAACTTTTTTAACCGTACATCTGTCTATGGATTTAAGAATCCCTGCGCGATGATGTTTGGAAATACTTTCAGGTAATTCTACCTGAATATTAAATATCTGCTGGTATCTATTTTCGGGATCAATAATATTATTCTGAGTCAACTTGATATCTTCTGTCGGAATATTGCGGGCAATACAATAAACCTTTACAAAATAGGCGGCACAAAGAGCAGATGAGGCCAAAAAATAATCAAAAGGACCGGGAGCTGTTCCATCCCCCTTATACCGTACGGGCTGATCAGTGAGTAGCTTAAAATCATCGAAGTTGGCTTCAAGTCTTAAATTTTCTAAAAAGCGGACATTAATTTGCATAGCTATTTGGATATCATCATTTCTTTAGTTATTATATTCACTCGCCTAAGTAGGGTAAGAATTACAATATCGTCAGGATAGTCAATGAAGTTTTGAATGATAATATATAAAAAAGAAGAGTGGCCTATTATAGGCTCCTCTTCTTTTTTATTGTTTTAGGCGGTTATAATTCGTCACAGTCAGGTAAGGCGTCGAGTGCGTCTTTAAGTCGCTTTGGGGTTTCATCAAAGAATATATTGAATTCTGTCGATTTTTGAACAATATAAATACTCTGATCTTTATTCTGTAATATTACGGTCGCTGTTGCAGATGGCTGAAATTCCCGTGTCGCTCCCTGAGAACCACTTGTTTCTTGGACAAGAAGCTGGCCTTTTTGTGTTCCATAATTAAGCGTAAGGTTGTCATCATTTTTTTTATATGTGACATGATAGCCTTTTTTCTTCAATGCTTTCTTTACCAGGTTATAGGCTTTGGTTTTATTTCCGTGAATCCAATCCAATGGTTCTATCTTAACAGGACGACACACTTCTTTTTTTCTATCGATCGGCAATATAGCAAGCCTAATCACAACATCCTCCACCATATCTTTGGATAATTGATTGGTGAGTAAATAATTAGATTCTTCCTCATTATTATTAACTTCAAACCCAGCGACACCTGCATATTCATGATGAATATGATTATACTTTTTTTCATCTTTCGTTTTATTGAATCCATCAATATTACATAAGATTCTATCTGCTCCATCACTAAAATAATTTTTACATGTTTTCTCGGCCGTGCCTATATAAACTTTATCACTAGTACAACTTACTTTTGTTGTGAGCATGGCGCTGATCATTTCGTCTCTGTATTCTTTGTGTGTAATGTTACTTTCAGAAACATCTAAGCTATTGGGTCCTTCACTCAACACCCAGCGCATGATCTCATCGCGAATATTTAAGATTTCTCTTTCACATTCATCTCCGCCATTTCCTCCGCGGTCACCTGATTCCGCTAAGACAGAGTTATTGGTAATGAATCCGGTCATCGCCAGCAAGCAGATTGAGATTGTTAAAAGTTTTTTTGTTTCTTTTAAAATTGTAGTTTTCATTTTTTTCTCCAGTTTATTCTAAGTTGGTTAGTGGGTAAAAATACATTGAAAGTTTGTAGACTTCCTTTTGTTGCCCTTGCTCCATCAGTTCCTCTAGCTGTAGCTGCGCATTTCTGAGTATTTCTTTGGCCTTTGGAAGTAGCTCAGGTTCTACAGGAAGAGTAATAGAGGTAAAGTCTCGTTTTTTTATATCTATTTCTAATAATTTATTTTTAGCTATCTCCATGTCTTGAAGGTGTGACTTTTGCAAGGATAAATTAAGTACATCATCATCAGTTGTAATAGGAGCAGCGCTTCTTATTATTGAACCGTTTAAGTTTCTTGTTATAAGGTTTAAACTCTTTAATGTTTTTAAAGCAGCGGTAATTTTCATTGGTGAGCTGTTTAGTCTATTGGCCATCCATTGAATATCTGATCTAAAGTTATCAGTCTTGATGAGAGAAAGAATCGCAAAATGAATAGCGTCTGAGATTAACATGAATTGCTGTGCCGTTAATTTACAATAATCTTTTTCATTAACGTTGATGTCACGGTGAGTATGCTTGCTCGCTCTTTTCATCTTTTCAGGAAAATATTGTAATAAGTCCGCTCTTTGTGTTGGATTGAGGAGTAGGTTATCAGAAATTTTTTCTACAATTTTTCGTGATACCCTTCTTTCACCTTTTATTATTTCATTTGTGGCGGACGGTTGAAGTTTTATCTTTTTTGCCAAGGCCCTTATAGAGAAGGCCGGGTTTACCGCCCTCATCTCTATGAGCTTTTGCAAAAGTAATTTCTGTAGTTTTATTTGTCCATTCATCATGGAGGGCTTATAGCATACTATATGTTTTGCGCAATTTATCTTGGTATAAACTGTACCAAAACTCTGGTACGGTATGTAAATTTTATATAATGAACAAAGCTCTGCCCCCTCAATGAAGAGGAGACCTCATTTTCTTAAGTATGGTTGTTTTTTTATTAAAGAGTGTTGCACTCCTTAGTGACTTTGATAACCCTCTTGGGAATTTATTTCTGTCGATTCTTTAAGGTTATAAAAAGCTTTTAGAAAAAATTCATTCTCGTCTTGATTATGATTAACAAGGTTGGACTTAAATCTCGCGAACTCTTTTTGTACACCTACAAAACGGGTTGGATCATTGGGAAATAAATTATTAACATGTTTACTCATGGCCCTGGCTTCTTCGAGAAGTTTTTTGTGTTGACTGTAGATAATATCGGCTTCGTTTTTTACCAACTCATTTTGAAATAGATAATCGTGAAGCTCGCCAAAACTTTCTTCTAATTTAAAATGGGATTCAAGAGTACTTGTAAAAGCTTCCAGCATAAATTTTAATTCAAAATATCTCTCTTTAGTGTGCTCAGGGGAAGTTAACTCCTTCAGTATTTGATCAAAAAGTTCAAGGAATTTGAATATTTTCTGATGGTCAATATCCACCATATCTTCAATAATCCTGTCGATTGAATCTATTCTCATGGCAACCTCCCGCGAAAAAATACCTGTTGATGACTCTAACCTAATAGTCATTTTTTTATAAGAATATTGAACGTTTTAGTTTATGATAATAGTCAGATTGGGAGGAATAGCGTGAATAAAGGATTAGATGCAATTGGAATCATAAGTCGAGATATGGTGAGATCCGTTATTTTTTATGGGTATCTAGGAGTTGATCTAAAAGAGGTAGGGGGCGCAGACGAGTTGGAGGGTAATACTGATAGTGGTGTGCCCGATCATTTGGAGGGTATGACTGATAGTGGTGTGCGAATTATGCTGGATTCAGTTGAGTTAACTAAAAAAATTAACCCTAATTGGCAAGCACCATCGGGAACGGGGGTCGTACTCTGTTTTGTGCAAGAAAATTCTGAGAAGGTTAATGAACTCTACGCAAAACTGATTAAGGCCGGTTTTAAAAGTGTGAAAGGGCCTTGGGATGCTTTTTGGGGACACCGATATGCTTCTGTCGAAGATCCCGATGGAAATCAGGTAGATATTTTTGCCGAATTATAGGAGCAATAACAGAAAAATTTTATAATGAGTATTTCCTCAAAAAGAGTTCAATACCTTTTTCCTTAAAATCTGCGCTAAAGGCTTCGTTTAAGTTTAAAGGCATTGAAAACTTTATGTTCGCGTCCTACCTTGCTAGGTAGAAAACTGTTACTAATATTTTAATTGACGTGAGTGTCAATAAACAACTCTATTTCTCCTCCTGAGCAACCATTTTTTTGATGACCTTTACCAAGCTTCATGACGTCGATAATTTGGTCGCAAGAACAGCCCTTGGTAGCAAAAACGGTGAATGCTTTTTTGGACTTATTTGAGGTATTAAACACGCCGTCTCCATCTATGTCAGAGAAATGGTTGTTTTTCAGAGGTTTTCCACCGCCAGCGCTATCCGCAGTGGTACCTAAACAGAGGTCTGCATTTTCACCAACACCGTCTGCATCTGAATCTGCTGATTCAGTGGGGTCTAGTGGGAAGGCATCGCTATTATCGCCAACACCGTCTGCATCTGTATCGATAGTTTCTGTTGGGTCATTAGGAAAGGCGTCTTCATCATCGGGGACGCCGTCGCCATCTGTATCGATGGGCCCGCCTCCATAAACGACATAAAAACCACCGTGGCCACCGTACTGACGACCAAAGTCTAAACTCAAGGATGTACTTGTGGCGCCAGCTGCTCTTTCTAATGAGACTGAGGTAAAGGACACACCTTCAGTCGGAGATTTGATTGTGGCCCATTGTCTGTGCGGGCTGTGGAGGTGTTCTGGCAAGACAACGGCCACCTCAGCACCGGCGTCATTGCGCGCCACCATTCGCCATCTTCCACTAGATGGAAAGAAGTAGACTCTGAATTCTATCGCTGGTTTGGGCAGTAAAAACTTCGTTTTTGTCGCTGGCCCATAATTATAGGCGGGGTACCACCAAGAATTGATCCCATTATAAACAAGTCTAACATTCTCTGGGTCTTCAATAACGATCTGATTGTCCGGGTTTTCCGGAAAAGATGGAAATTCATGGAAGTACACGCTCCTTCTACCTACGGACTGGATAGCGTCTGCCCACTTGTAAAAGACTGTTTCGTTTTCCGCTGTGTGGCCAGGTGCTGGTGCAACTAATAAAATTATCGTCAATGCCGTTGCCAATACTGTCAGGGCGGTAAACTTTTTAATTGACAGCTTTAGCAGCATCTCAGTTTCACCCATTATCTTCATTATTTTCACTCCTTATTTATTGTTTTGAGAATATTTTGCCTGAAAACATCTTATTCCTGTTCAAAGTAAATTCTAAGCAATAAAAGTATAAATATTAACGACAATAAATCTAAGAACTTATAGGGGAAGAATAAAAAGCCTATGAGCTAATTTCTTTAGCTGGTTAATGAAAACCGCCATTGATTTATGGTCAAAAAATTATGTTTAGCTTTCGGCACTAGAGAGCTTCGGTTATAAACATAGTATGGAGTAATAATAATGTATCTTGAGAGAGAATATTGTAGGATAAATCCATGAGTGAGCAATTTTTATTTTTTTGCACGAATATTGGGAATGAAAAATTTTTAAAAGAAGAAATTCGTGTTTTCTATCCAGACTTAAGCTTGAGTTATTCAAGAAAGGGATTTATTACATTCAAAAACAAAGGCATACTTTACGATATTGAGACAATATCACAACTTGAGGTTACTTTTGCTACCAGAGTAGGGATTTGCTTGGGAAAAGCAAACCCTGCAGCACTTCTTGAGTTGGTAGAGAAAAGCTTGGAGGAATGGAGAATTGACCTAGGTAAATGTATTGTCCACAATTTTAGTATTAACACAAATTATTGCTTTGAGGCCAGTAAGGTTTTTAAAAGAGTTGTCAATGAGTATAGTCCCATTAATAAGACGGTGCTAGATGTTATGTCCCTCGGGGACAAAGAAATTTGGTATGGAGTTCACAAAGTCGGAAAAAATACTACTTATTATCCAAATTCAAAAACTGCAATTATAGTCCCAGAGCTGTCACCTTCACGGGCCTATTTAAAAATCGCCGAAACAGTTGAATTATTTAATGTAAAATTTGATAAGTTAGATTCTTGGTTAGACTTTGGCAGTGCGCCTGGGGGTGCAAGTTACTTTCTGTTAAATAGAGGGTGCAAAGTATGGGGTATCGATCCTGCGCCTGTGTCAGGTATCGTTACTGACCATCCTGATTATTCCCATTTTTTTTCTCCCGTTCAAGATCTTTCTCAGGAAGAGTTACCAGATCGCGACATCAGTTGGGTTCATGCAGATTTGAACCTCAATCCCAAACAGTCTATCAAAGAAGTTTTAAGGCTTTGTAAGAAATATAATTTTACTCTCAAGGGAATTATCTTAACAATACCAGTTATTAAAATGGATCATGTCAAAAATATTGAAAATTTTGAGGACCATTTTCATGAATGGGGATTTTCAAATGTTATCGGCCGTCAAATTCCCTCTCATAAACAAGAATATGTGATCATTGCGAAAAGGTAGCGAGAAATAACTGGGTTAAATAAGATTTCCAGTACACAATTAAGGAGTATTGATGTCCATTTTAAGAGGTTCTCATGACCAATAACGATATTTTAAGGCGCATACGATATATTTTTGATTATAGCGATACAAAGATGATGGGTCTTTTTACCCTGGCCGATCTGCAGGTCGATCGGGAGCAGATCAGTAATTGGCTCAAAAAAGATGATGATCCCGCCTATCAACAATGCAGTGACTCTCAACTCGCGACCTTTTTAAATGGGTTGATAATAGATAATCGAGGTCGCAGAGAAGGTGAGCAACCCAAACCCGAGAAGCAATTAACGAATAATATCATTTTAAGGAAATTAACAATTGCTTTAAATTTTCAGGCGGAAGAGACATTGAAAATTATGCAGTTGGCGAATGCTAGCATCAGCAAACATGAATTAAGTGCTTTTTTTCGCAAAGAGGGACATAAGCATTATCGTGAATGTAAAGACCAGTTATTGAGAAATTTTTTAAAGGGCGTGCAACTAAAATATCGACCTTAAATTTTTTAGGAGGCAGTGAAAAATGAAAAATGAAAATTGTATGATACGACAAATGTTTGAGCATGAGTCTTGTACCTTCACTTATTTACTTTTTGATAAAAAATCAAAAGATTGTATCTTACTCGACCCTGTTAAAGAAACGGTATCCAGGGATTTAAAGGTTATTGGAGACTTGGGTCTTAATTTAAAATATATTATTGATACTCATGTGCATGCCGATCATATAACTGGTGCAGGGGAAATTCGTGAAATCACTGGTGCGAAAACTGTTGTTGGCGAAAACACAAATGTTGCCTGTGCCGATATCCACATAAAAGATAATGAAAAAATTGCATTTGGTGGGTGTAAGTTGAGGGCCATTGCTACTCCTGGCCATACTAGTGGTTGTATGAGTTACCATATTGGAAATGCCGTTTTTACGGGGGATTCTTTGCTTATAGGTGGCAATGGAAGAACCGACTTTCAGGGGGGTTCAGCAGAAAAGCTTTACCATAGCATTACAGAAAGATTGTTTACATTGCCTAAGACGACGACCGTTTACCCCGGTCATAATTATATTGGACTGCAAATAAGTACAATCGCAGAGGAAATGCAACATAATCCGAGAATTGGACAGGAAAAAAGTAAAAATGACTTCATTAACCTCATGAAAAATTTGAAACTACCGAAGCCGAAACAAATAATAAAATCGATTCCTGCAAATTTGGAATGTGGTTCCATAGATGAAGACTAGTATGCGTAATTTTTCCTTGATGGCGATTGGCTTGATCTTTATTTTCGAGATCAACGCAAAAACAAGTATCGCAGTTATTGATAGTTCGTTTCCCCCCCGTCTTGGATGTTAATGGTAAAACTTTTCTAACGAAGAATTGCTTTTTAATAAACGAAAATAATAGTGAAATACCTTCTAAGGGACCATGTTATGATTCCGATAATTGGCATGGGGAGCTTAAAAAAAATGCTGACTCTTTGATGAATTTACAGGATATCTTGGCGCGGAAAGTAGCAAAAGATGCAAATGGTAAATGGGGTAAGTTTTCCAAAAATAACCCGAAGAAGGCACGCGCTATTAGAAATTCATACATCCTAGCAACACATGGAAGTCGTTCAGCATATATTGCTCTCCATGCAGCTCATGGCCGTGCACATATTATTCCTATTAGGAATGTCAGCACCCGGGCATCCTCTTTATTGTCGCGGCAGGAAATGAGAATGAAGATTTTAATAATCCCATGCTCAAGGAAAATGACCTATGGGCAAATATAGGGGGGAATCCTAATCTCTTAATCGTTGGGTCATTGCTGCTAAATGGTAACAAGTATCCGACTTCAAACTTTGGTAAGAGCGTTGGATTATTTGCTCAGGGGGAAAAAATAGAGGTTTTTTCTCCTCTGCCAGACTTTCCGGGTGGTTATAAAACAGAGGTTAGAGGGACCAGTTTTTCTGCTCCCTTGGTGGCCGCTGCTGCTGCCAATTTAATAGACAGACATAAAAACAAAAACCTAAAAGTTGATGTACTTAAGGGGCTATTAATTAAAAAGTATAGCAAGGAGCGAAAAGAACTTGTGCTCAAAGAATATGCAAAAGCCTGTAAAACTACGTTTAGAGTTGAGTGCATTTATTCACTTATTACGATGATGAGAAACCCTATTCTTTGGGCAGATCTTCATAATTTTTATCTGAGAGGTAAAAAAAAATGGGGTTATTCACCTTTACCGATCGAGTACACTGACAAGATTAAGAGTTTAGGGAAAACACAATTAGTGTCCTTTAAGGGGAAATTTATTCCTGCGATATCTGTCAATAAACATGATAATTCCTATGAATTATTAATGACGTTGAATCACGACTCCTGTTGAATAAAGATTATTCCTATGAAAAGTATTATCACGACCTGAGAAAACAGATTAATCTCGATAAAAATTTTATTTTTAAAAGATATATTGCTCTCGGAGAGTACCCGTCTTGCAGTCTTGAACTTTTGTAAGGCGCATTTTCTATAACATTGAATTTTGTTTTTTTACTTGCCGTCTCATAGCATAAACGATCGAGAACGCCGACAGATACATGGTTATGGAATATCCGGCAGGGACCAGTGACATCGTTTCGTTTTTCAAAAGAGTTCCAGTAATAAATAATGCCATCATGCCATTTTGTATTCCCGTTTCTATGGAAAAGGTGATGCGTTTGCTCTGCTCTATTTTAAAAACTTTACAAATTATGAGCACCAATGAAACTGCAATAATATTAAGCAGCAGCGCTGGTACCCACCCCTTAACAAAGGTCACGTTAAAATTGGGAATATTTTTTATAATGATTCCCAACACCACTAGAATAAGAAAAATAGTAGAAATCTTTTTGAGGGGACCACTAATTTTTAATCCTAACTCATTGTTATAGTAGTTTAATGCTAGACCAAGGCCCAGGGGGACTATCGTTAATAATAATAAATTAATAATGGTGGTTAGGATATTTAACTGAACAATATAAGAGTCCTGGAATAGTAAATTCCCCAATAATTGGACGACAATGGGTAGAGTAAAAGGCGTTATAAAGCCTGTGATAAGAGTTAGCAGACTGGAGAGTTCTAAGTCTCCTTTTGCTAAAAAGGTAAAAAGGTTCGAAGAAGCGCCACCTGGGCATAAACTGAGGATAAGAAGTCCATACCCGAACACATCATCAAGTTCCGCCAAGAGTATTATGGCACTTGCGACAAGTGGTAATAGCGCCAATTGAAATATTAAACCCAATAGAATAAACTTTTTCTTACTCATGGTTAATGCGAGTTTTTTGATTGAGAGATTAACGCCAATTCCTAGCATAATGAGGAAAAAAGTTAGTGGCAGGATATAAGATACTAGAAAATCGTTTTTCATTAAATTTTCTGCTCCTGATCAATTCCTGGAATAAATGGCGCCTGTAGATGGGCAAAACAATCCTGTGGATAGTCTACATTTTTAAGGCCTATTTTGTCGACCCGTCTCTTTTTAGGGCGAAAGTAGGTCTTGAAAAGAAGGTCCCAATAGCAGATTGCAGTTTAATCGGAAGTAGTTGCATGAGTGCTTGTAAGTAACCTCGAAAACCTCTATAAAAGAGGATTAATTAACTAAAGAGAAATAATATATGAGTTTTACCACTTTGGGCCTTTCGGCTCCCATTCTTGAAGCCTTGGCAAAATTGGGCCATGAACACCCGACGCCCATACAGCTCCAGGCGATTCCTGCAATCCTTGACGGCAAGGACGTCATGGCCGCCGCACAAACGGGCACGGGCAAGACGGCCGGCTTTGCTCTACCGATTTTAGAGAGATTATCTGCAGGTCAGCGTGCCTCTGCCAATCAGGTGCGAGCGTTGATTTTGACTCCTACCCGTGAACTTGCTGCTCAAGTTGGTGAAAGTGTTGCTGCATATAGCAAGAATTTACCCTTGCGCTGTGCTGTTGTTTTTGGCGGGGTGAAAATTAACCCACAAATGATGAAGTTACGCCAGGGGGTTGATGTGCTGGTGGCGACACCGGGTCGTTTACTGGATTTATACCAGCAAAATGCCGTCAAGTTTAAGTTTCTGGAAGTCTTAGTCTTAGATGAAGCCGATCGTATGTTAGATATGGGGTTCATTCACGATATTCGCAAAATTCTGGCCGCCTTGCCAAAGCAACGCCAAAATTTATTATTTTCCGCCACTTTTTCAGTAGAAATCCGCAATCTCGCCAAAGGCATGATTAACGATCCCGTTGAAATCGCGGTTGGCCCGCGCAATAGTGCCATAGCGGCGGTAGAGCAATGGCTTTGTGCTGTGGATAAAAGCAAGAAGACGGCAGTTTTGACGCAATTAATAGTGGAGCATAATTGGCAACAGGTATTGGTGTTTACCCGCACTAAGCATGGTGCAAATCGCTTGACCAAGCATCTTGAATCTCGCGGTATTAAAGCCGCTGCCATTCATGGCAATAAGGGGCAAGGGGCACGGACGAGGGCGCTGGCGAATTTCAAAGATGGTAGTATTAAAATATTAGTGGCCACAGATATAGCAGCTCGAGGGTTAGACATTGAACAACTTCCTCAAGTGGTTAATTTCGATCTGCCCAATATTGCCGAGGACTACGTCCATCGTATTGGTCGCACTGGCCGTGCGGGGGCCAGCGGCGAGGCCATTTCTTTGGTCAGCGCCGACGAATTTCAATATTTGGTAGATATAGAACATTTGACGAAACAATTAATTACCCGCAAAGAAATTGTAGGTTTTACAGCTAGTGAAAAACTACCCGAATCTCGTTTAGATTCGCGGCCGACACCGCCTAGAAGGACTTATAAGGCGAAAAAACCTATGCGCCCGCGGGTGGAGCATAGAGATGGTCAGCGCTCCGTTGGCAGTACACGAGGGCATCGTAAATAATGCAGAAAATCGCTCTTTTTGTGGACGTGCAAAATATATATTACACAGTGAAAGAGGGACTGGGTGGGCATTTTGACTATAATGCGTTTTGGGCGCATATATCACGGGGCAATAATAAAATTTGCGCTGCCTACGCTTATGCCATAGACCGGAAAATGGAAAAACAAATTCAATTTCAAAATATTCTGCGCGGTATTGGTTTTAAAGTTAAACTAAAACCCTATATTCAACGCAGTGATGGCTCCGCCAAGGGCGATTGGGACGTGGGAATTACGGTGGATATGTTGGAGACGGCGTCGCAAGTTGATCGCTTAGTTTTGCTCAGTGGAGATGGAGATTTCGATCTCTTGGTGGACAAGCTCATTGCAAAAGGAAAAATTGTTGACGTTTATGGGGTGGAGTCATTAACTGCGGATTCATTGATAAGATCAGCATCGACTTTTTACCCCATTGATCGGGCCTTTTTATTGAAAAAATATTAAACGAGTCAGTGAAAAAAGCGAGTGGGTTTTGTTAAAAAAATTTCATTTATTTATTAAATATCAAAGTGTCTACTTGGCACAACTCTTGATTTTTTTAGTGCTTCCTTTGGCAGCATTTTTTGAATTTTCAATCTACCCATTACCAAAGATTCAGTATTTTGTTTTAGGTTATCTCATTCTCTTTCAATATGCTTTTTACAATGAAAAAAAATACCTACGAAAAATTACCCCTAAAGTAACTGGACATTTACAAAAAGAGTTAAAACGGACGCCATCATTAACGGAAATAAATAGTCTGGCGAGAATCATCGCAGAGACCCGCCAAGTGACGATCATTATTGTTGTCTTAATGATGATCACTGTAATGATTTATTACAAAGAATTTTAAAAAAAATTATCTATGGTTGCATATTATGGTGTCGCTTCAATGGTGCACAATAAAAATAGGCCACCATTCACATTAAATTTCTGTGTATGACCTTTAGGCTTTTATTCGATAACCAGTTTTAAAAATCCAGCGAATAATAAGAACACAAGAAACTAAAAAAAGTGATACCACTAAAAAACTAGTGGTAAGACTGACATCGGATTTGCCATAAAAACTCCATCTGAATCCATTAATAAGATAGACGACAGGATTAAGTAAGGAAACTTTTTGCCAGAAGGGGGGAAGCATTTTTATAGAGTAGAAACTTCCACCTAAAAATGTTAAGGGAGTTATAAGAAGAAGTGGAATAATTTGAAGTTGCTCAAACCCATCGGCCCAAACCCCAATAATAAATCCAAAGAGACTAAAAGTGATACAGGTGAGAATCAGAAAAATTAGCATAATAAAAGGGTGGTCAATACGAAGAGGAACGAAAAAATGTGAGGTAAGCAAGATGATACTTCCAATGAGTAGTGATTTTAAAGCTGCTGCACCTACATAGCCAATGACAACTTCAAAATAAGAAATAGGAGCAGAAAGGATTTCGTAAATTGTTCCACTAAATCTTGGAAAATAAATACCAAATGAAGCATTTGCAATACTTTGAGTTAGAATCGATAGCATGACTAGTCCCGGCACAATAAAGGCGCCATAACTGATCCCATCAATTTCTTGCATTCTCGAACCTATGGCCGAGCCAAAAACAACAAAATAGAGAGAAGTTGAAATAACGGGTGAGGCAACACTTTGACCACTTGTTCTCCACATGCGATCCATTTCAAATTTAAATATTGTAAAAATTGAATTAAAATTCATATTTTCCTCATTTTACTAAAGTTACGAAAATGTCTTCCAGCGAGGTTTGCATAGTTTTTAAATCCTTAAACTTTACTTGGTTGTTATGGAGAAGATTTAATAGTTCCGAAAGTCTATGGTTCTCACCGTGTTTTTCTTCAAACGAATAAATAAGTTGGTTATCTTTTAGCTTAAGATAAAAAGATGATAAAGAGTCGGGAATAACAGGGAGCGGTTCTATCAGTTCAATGATGAGCTCCTTTTTCCCTAATTTTTTCATTAAATTATCTTTCTCATCAACAACAATGATTTTTCCTTTATTAATAACCCCAATACGATCGGCCATTTTTTCAGCTTCTTCAATATAATGAGTGGTAAGGATTATTGTTACACCATTTTCTTTTAATCTATGAACGAGATTCCACATCGACTCTCTTAGTTGAACATCGACTCCGGCCGTCGGCTCATCTAAAAATAAAATTCTAGGTTCGTGGGCCAGTGCTTTTGCAATCATTACTCTTCTTTTCATGCCGCCTGAAAGAGTCATGATTTTATTATTTTTTTTATCTAACAATGATAGATCTCTAAGCATTGAATTGATCAATTTATCGTTCTTCGGCTTGCCAAATAGACCGCGAGAAAAACGAACAGTATCAATGACTTCAACAAAAGCATCTGTTGTTAATTCCTGAGGAACAAGACCAATAAGTGACCTGGCTTTTTTATAATCAGAAATATTATTGTAACCACCAACAATAATTTCACCTTCTGTTGGATTAACTATTCCACAGATCGTATTTATAAGGGTCGTTTTTCCTGCTCCATTTGGTCCCAGGAGGGCGAAGATTTCACCCTTTCGTATATTCAAGTTAATATCACTTAGCGCTTTGAACCCATCACTGTAATCTTTTCTTAGATTCTTAATTTCTATAATATTATTCATCTCTTTTTACCTTCTTAATTCAGTAGCTTTCTTATAAGCTATCGTTCTCAAAAGATTCTACTCTCTCTATTATTTCCTTTGCTTGCCACTTTTTTTTATCCAGCGAAAGATCCAAGAGTAGTTGTTCAAATTTTTTAAGTGCCTGCGGCAACCTTTCACTATCTGAGATGTAATTTGCCGTTTCCCTCCAATGAGGATCCTTGGCGAGTTCCGATCGCATCGCCATAGTGAGAATATCCAGCCATGTGGGAGGGGAATAGGTGAAGTTTAATGAAAGAGAGTCTTCAAGTGCTAGTGTTTTATGCCAGGCCCCACGAGGTAAGAAGAGCATCGAACCTGGTCTGAGAAGATACTCTTTTGAGTTTTCTGGAAAGGAAGTTGGCATTTCTTTATTTGCATAGCTCAAAAGCTCAGGACTCATAGGGGTTCCAATTGTATGTCGACCTAAGGGATTGGGGAGATGTTCATTTTTTGCTATCCACCATTTTTTTTCTCCCGATATTTGTAAGACAAAATTAATATTTGGATCAAAGTGGGGATCAGTGCCTTTTCCCTTAGGGATAGCGTAAATTAAACTTTGCGCATAAGTGATGCTGGGAAGTCCTAAATCTCTCTTAAATGCTTCTAACCAATCAAAAATTAGAGGAGACAATTGGTGTGGATCATCAAAGTATATTCCACGACCTTTTGCGTAGAGCTTTTTTGCCTCACAGGAGCTAACTTTTTTCGAGTTTACTTCATCAGAAATTCCTGGGAGGTAGGCCGTGACTTCAGTTGGCCAAATTTCAAATAAATTTTCGAGGGAATTTAAAAAAGAAAGATTGAAAATCGGAGATAATAACTCATTTAAGTTATGGCCAATGAGAGGTTCATTGTTTTCATAGTGATGAAAAAATTCTGAGCGTGAAAAGGAAGAA
>Ga0316206_1001632_pt1 | contig 18680 bp, 18 predicted proteins | sample 6monthpyrite_MG_FD_204942 | JGI IMG/M metagenome (GOLD analysis project Ga0316206, IMG submission 204942) | Microbial mat bacterial communities from mineral coupon in-situ incubated in ocean water Damariscotta River, Maine, United States -... | ecosystem: Environmental > Aquatic > Marine >... | reverse complement strand
TTGCTTGCGTTGCTTGCGTTGCTTGCGTTGCTTGCGTTGCTTGCGTCGGTTGAGTTGGTTGAGTTGGTTGAGTTGGTTGAGTTGGTTGAGTTGGTTGAGTTGGTTGAGTTGGTTGAGTCGGTTGAGTTGGTTGAGTTGGTTGAGTTGGTTGAGTTGGTTGAGTTGGTTGAGTTGGTTGAGTTGGTTGAGTTGGTTGAGTTGGTTGAGTTGGTTGAGTTGCTTGAGTTGCTTGAGTTGCTTGAGTTGCTTGCGTTGCTTGCGTTGCTTGCGTTGCTTGCGTTGCTTGCGTTGCTTGCGTTGCTTGCGTCGGTTGAGTTGGTTGAGTTGGTTGAGTTGGTTGAGTTGGTTGAGTTGGTTGAGTCGGTTGAGTTGGTTGAGTTGGTTGAGTTGGTTGAGTCGGTTGAGTCGGTTGAGTCGGTTGAGTTGGTTGAGTTGGTTGCGTTGGTTGCGTTGTTAGTCTGTTCGTTGAAAAATTCGCGGGCAGGAGTGCCCTCGCTAGACTTTCTTACCGTTGGCATTGGTTCTTGAGGAAGAGTATTTTGTTTTCGATATTTTTTTTTCTGAGTTTTTTTTTGCTTACAATTTAATTTTATACCGAGCAGTACGGCCTTCTTTTTCTCCAACAAAGCGTCCGCCATCAGGTCGACGATTTCCGCAAGCTCAAGTTTTTGATGGGCGAACAGGCCCTTTAGCTCATTAATTTTTTCCATGGTGAGCTTGGGCAGGGAAAGGTGCAGGCGCACTGACTGCCGACCTTCATTATCGACTTTGGGTTTCTTAGGCTGCGGAGTAATCCCTTTTTCACTTTTTAAATCCGCTAAAATATTTTGGCATTCAACTTTCGTGGAGTTACTGATTTTTTCGACTAATATTTTTTCCTCTGTTGGAGGGAGTGGGACATCTTTGAAAAATCCACTTAACAAATTGGCGTTGGTCAAACTCAATTCCCCGCTATCAATTTTTTCTTTGGCGGCGGGAACTTTGCGACTCAAGCGCATGGCGCTGAGGCGGCGGTAGGCCTGATCTTCGCTATACGCCAACTCGCCTACTGCGTAGTCGAAGAGGGATTTGTATTTGAGGTCGCAATAGAGTTTTCGCTGATCGATAATTTGCAGATGATCGATGATATTTGCGGTGAGCTTTTTCTCTTGGGTAACCAGGTTTTTGGTGTTGCTTAAAATTATTCGGTCGCTTAACTTTGCTAAGTTCATCGTTTTCTCCCGGTCAATAACTTTTGTGAATTTAGCATGATTCAGGAGTTTTTAAAAATGTAAGAACCATTCAAAGGTCTATGTATAAGGGGCTTTAAGGTTTATTTCATCGTCTTCTAAGCGCGGTGAAATGGCGCGTGTGACTATTTTCTAAAGCAAAACTAAAAATGGTAAAAAAAGAATTTGTAATCGCGCTAGCGCTAAACTCAGTGACCAAAAAAAAAGATAAAAAAATACTTTCATTTCCAAATAACGACGAAATATCATCCATCATCTTTTAATATTTAGCGAGCAGTAAAACTTCCCTCCTGAGTGCGCGCTCGACTCATTCTCCGCGCTAGCGCTGACAATTATCCACTGCAATGTGAAATCGCTGTGAACTTAAAAGATGATAGCACTTTCTCCTCTTGGCAAAGAAACTTTGCATAGCAGACCGTTGCTTAGGAACGCAAACTTATTAACTTGCCGATTTAACATCCAATCTACCATCCATCTTGCGCCCAATCTTTCTCACAAAATCCTCGACACGTGCCTGTGGCACGCCTGCGGTTTTGCTCCCTCCAAAGGGCGCAATCTGAATGAAATTTTGGCGTTAAATCGGCAAGTTAATAAGTTTACATTCCTTATCGCGAGATCTTTTACGCCCAATGATTTGATTGCAGAGAATCCTGCAGCACCATGCAACCTGCAGTACCATGCAACCTGCAGTACCATGCAAAAAAAAGAGGTGGTCTGCGAACATGCAGATCACAGGACAAAAAAAGAGTGAGCAGGAAAAGTTCATCGCTAAATAGTAAAACTACGACGAGCGGAGGAAAATAGGCATAGGCATAGGCATAGGCATAGGCATAGGCATAGGCATAGGCATAGGCCCATTGAAATGTATTAAGTATGGCCAATAAAATGGAGTTTGGCCGTTTGGCTTTTGGCCGTACGGGTTAGCTTATTCTTCAATCCGAGGGAAGCTAGTTTTTGTTCTTATGTCATAAATTGCTGCATAAAAAAAAAGAGAAATAAATCTGCATTGACTCATTTATCGAGAGGAACTCCCTTTTTAATTTGAACATTATTGTTGTTTTAGCGCCTTGAGAACCGTTTGCGGATCGGCACGTTTGGCGGGATCGGCATTAAAATAGGCAAACACGATGAGACCTTGTCGGTTGATCACATAAGTACCTGGCATGGGAATCTCTTGTTTATTATTGCCGTGAGATTCTGGTAAGCTAATTTTGAAGTCTCGATAAAATTCAATGACTTTTTTATCTAAAGTAAAAGCTAGTCCAAATTTTTTAGCAATCTGATTGTCTTCATCTCGATAGATCGGGAAAGTAAAGTTAAACCTTTTCTTTGTGCGATTAATATATCTTTTTAGATCGGGCACTAAAGCAATAAATTGTGCCCCTTTATCTTTAATCGTTTTTTGCAATGCCTGATATTCTTGTAGTTCAGTCATGCAGGTTGGGCACCAATGACCGCGATAAAATTTTAAGATGACGGGGGATTTTTTATAATAATAAGAAAAGGGTTTACCAGCTATATTAAAGTTGGGAACTGGCATACCTTGCGCCAGCGCTCGCTCTTCAATACCCGTTGCTTTTAGTTCTTTGATTGCTCTGGAAAATTCTGCAAAGGCCTTTTTCTTGGCAGGCGGCAAATTTTTTGCATTTGCCTTTTTTTTAGCGTCAATTTTTTCTTGTAGAGTCAGTTTTTGTGCCTCTTTAGCAAGCGTAGACATGGCCAATAGGCATGAAAAAATGATGGTGATGGTGATGGTGCGCATGGTTTATCCCTTGTTTAGTAAGCTCTGGGGTTTATCTTAAGAAGAGCTTTTTTTGTTAGTCATTTCTGCAATAATTTTTTTTTCCAGCAGCTCGGTATGAGTTGTTGAGGCGAGGGTCTTTTGGCCTAATTGTTGTTTTCTCACCTCGCCTAAAATCTTTAATTGCTTGGAAAATCTTGCACAGGCAAGGCATAAGAGGAGGTGAAGTTTTATCCCCATTTTTTGTAACAAGGTCAATTTATGTCCTGGCACAAGTAGTTTGGCAATTTCTTTGCAAGACCTCATTGGCTTTTTCTCTCGATGCAATCTCTCAATTTAATTTTGGCACGGTAGAGGATCACTCCCAGGTTAGTGCTGGTTATGCCTAAAATCTTACATATTTCTACGCTGGTATTTCCTTCAATTTCTTTGCATTGAAAGGCCATTTTTTGTTGCAGAGGGAGGACCTCTAAACATTTCTCTATAATTTCTAGAGATTGTGCCGACGCTAGAAATTTTTCTGGTGATAGGGGCATTTTTAGCCAATGGCCAAAATTGTCGAATTTGTCGGCCATTAACTCATCAAAAGGGTCTTCGCTGGTGTATTTATGGCGATCTCTTTTTAGTTCTTTGGCCTTATTATAGAGAATTCCATAGATATAAGTGCGCACGTGGGAGCGCCCCTCAAAAGTAGGTAATTTTTCAAAAAAGGTAAACCAAACTGACTGCACGAGTTCTGCCCCATCAGATTCGTTAAATCCCAGACCATAGGCTGCATTTACCAATTGTTTAGTATACTTTTTGACGAGTTTTTCTACTGACGAATTTTCCCTCGACTGCAGGCTTTTCAAAAATTCGGCAGAGCTGAAATTAATTTTTTCTGACTGTACGCTCATAAATTATCTTAAAACCCTCTAAATCATATGATAAAACGTATTAATTAAAATTAAATTGTAATAATCTTAGATGCTTTTACACCAATAGAAAACAATTGAATACTTCTCATAGCAAATGAAATTGAGTCGCATCGAGAGGAAGGGAAATTAAAGATGAAAAAATATTTACTTAAGGCGAGTATCCTCTTGGCCATACTGGTCTTATTTATGCTCTTTAAGCATTATGCTTTGGGAGATTATTTAACGCTAAGTTATATAAAGGAAAACCAGTCTGCTTTTGCAAATTTTTATTTACAAAATAAGTTTGCAACCATTGGCCTCTTTTTTGCCATTTATGTTCTGACCACGGCCTTATCTTTACCGGGAGCAACGATACTAACATTGGCGGCAGGTGCTCTTTTTGGGTTGGCGATGGGCCTACTGATAGTCAGTTTTGCCAGTACTTTGGGGGCGACCATCGCCTTTTTAAGTGCTCGCTTGCTTCTTAGAGAGACTATTCAAAAAAAATTTAGTAGCTACCTCAAACCTATCAATGAAGGCATTGAAAAAGACGGAGCTTTTTACCTTTTTTCACTGCGCTTAATACCACTTTTTCCCTTTTTTATTATAAATCTGGTGATGGGGTTGACGGGAATACGCACAGCTACTTTTTTCATTATTAGTCAATTGGGCATGCTGGCGGGAACCGCGGTTTATGTCAATGCCGGTTTACAATTATCGCAGATAGAATCATTGCAGGGAATTTTGTCACTTCCGCTGATAGGATCTTTTGCCTTACTTGGGATCTTTCCTTTTATTGCAAAAAAAATAATCAATGTTTTTCAGCAGCGGAAAGTTTACAAAGGGTATAAAAAACCACGTTCTTTTGAATATAATATGGTGGTCATTGGCGCTGGTTCTGCGGGCCTGGTGACATCTTATATCTCCTCTGCTGTGCAGGCAAAGGTTGCGCTTATAGAAAAAAATAAAATGGGTGGGGATTGCTTAAATACGGGCTGTGTGCCTTCAAAAGCTTTGATTCGATCGGCAAAAATGGCATATTATTTTAAGCATGCGGACAAGTATGGTCTCGCAGCGCAAACGCCGCAATTTGATTTTAAAAAAATCATGGATAGAATTCGCGACGTCATAAAAAAAATTGAGCCGCACGATTCTATTGAGCGATATAGCAAACTGGGTGTCGAGTGTATTACCGGGGCGGCTAAAATAGTTTCTCCCTGGGAAGTCGAAGTTAATGGGAGAATTTTAACTACCAAAAATATCACCATCGCGACAGGGGCCCGTCCCTTCATGCCACCGATCCCTGGAATTAACCAAGTAACTCCTCTGACTTCCGATAATCTTTGGGATTTAGAAGTCTTGCCAAAGAGATTTTTAGTATTAGGAGGAGGTCCAATTGGCTGCGAAATGGCACAAAGTTTTGCTCGTTTAGGCAGTCAAGTTTATCAGGTGGAAATGTTGGATCGAATTTTGGGAATTGAAGATGAGGCGGTTTCAACGATGATGAGCGAGCGCTTTAAAAAGGAGGGAGTGCAGGTTTTAACTGGGCATACAGCGCGAGAATTTAAACTGCGAGCGGGTCAAAAAGTTTTGCTAGCAGAATTTAAAGGAGAGGAAATAGAAATAGAATTTGATGAAGTTTTAGTTGCCGTGGGCAGGAGGGCGAATATTTCAGGGTTTGGCCTAGAAGATTTAAAAATCAATCTAAGACCTAATGGCACAATATTGGCCAATGAATATCTGCAAACGAATTATCCGAATATTTACGTCTGTGGTGATGTCACGGGGCCAATTCAGCTCACGCATACTGCTGCTCATCAGGCTTGGTTCTGTGCTGTTAATGCTCTGTTTGGAAAATTTAGAATGTTTCAAGTGGACTATTCTGTTATCCCTTGGTGTACTTATACCGATCCCGAGGTGGCGACGGTAGGGCTTACTGAACAAGCGGCTAAACGACTTGGCATCCCTTATGAACTGACCAGCTATGGTATTGAAGATCTCGATCGGGCCATCGCAGATAGTGAAGATCATGGTATGGTAAGGGTGCTAACTCGACCTGGCAGTGATAAAATAATGGGGGCGACCATTGTTGGCAATCATGCCGCCGATCTGCTCTTGGAATTCGTGGCGGCCATGAAGCATGGTTTTGGGTTAAATAAAATTTTAGGGACCATCCATATTTATCCAACCATGGGAGAGGCGAATAAATATTTAGCGGGAAATTGGAAGAGAAAGCATACCTCCGAGAAGATTTTTAAATGGTTAAAAAAATTTCACAAATGGCAGCGCTAAAATAAAAGGCGTTGTTATGGAACGCAAACTTATTCACTTGGCGTTAAATCGGCAAGTGAATAAGTTTACATTCCTATATGATGATCTTTAGAATTTATAGCGGCGAATTTTTTTTATGAGTTCTTGCATAATTGGCGAGTTTTTTCGTTGTGAATGGTAGATCAGCCCCATTTTATGCTGGCCCAGATTGATATCTAAAATTTTTTTATCTGTGATCTCAATTAATTTTCCCTTCTTGACGTCGTGGGAGGCCACCATGGTGGGCAGTAAACCAATACCTAGACCGTTGAGGGTTAGCTGTTTAACGGTTTCTAGGCCCGAGGTTTTATACACTTGTCGCTTTGCCTGTGTGCCCTGGGAGAGAATCCTTTTAATCGTATGATTGGCGGCGTCTCCTATAGCGTCGGGCATATAAATAAGCGGAGCACTGGCGATATCTTTGATAAGTTGTTTTTTGTGGGGGACACAAAAGGGAGCAAAGGTGTCGGATGCTAAGATTTCTATTTCTAAATGCCGATTGCTCTGGGGTTCAATAACTAAGGCCATATCTAACTCACCTTGTTCTACGGCCTTTTGCATTTCGCGACTACGCCCTGTGGTGAGTTCAAATTCAATATGTGGGTATTTTGGTAAAAATTGGCGTAAAAATTGCGGCCAAAAAAAGATCGCGATACTTTCATAAGTACCCACTTTAATCGTTCCCGCCATGGGATCGTGGGGATTTTCTAAGTTTATTAAAATATTTTCTAGATCCCTAAAGAGATGATGGCAATGCTGGAAGAGGATTTCACCCTCTTGGGTTAATTGAACTCCCCGTGGTAATCTTAGAAATAACTTTTTGCCTAAGGCCTCTTCGAGCACATTGATCGACTTAGAGAGTGAAGGCTGGGTAATATATAATTTTTGACAGGCCAAGCTCAAGCTACCGGCAAGGGCGGTTTCGTAAAAATAGGGTAATTTTTCAAGATGATGAATGAGTGCCATGGCCAATAGATATACTGGCCATGGCCATAATTCAATATATCTATGTATAATTTTTGGATAAACTATGCGCAGGGATATCCTAGTCTGCCAACAATTGGCGACGGATTTTTATTCGAGAGGAGCTCAAATTGATTTTTAAGAGAATATTCACCATTTTTATGCTGCTCTATTGCGGCAAGATCTTTACAGTTATAGCGGCGGAGAGTGAGCATCTTGGTAAAGTACAGCGCCCTTTAAAGGTGGCCAAAGGAAAATTGGCAATTTCGAACTTTAAGCACGAGCACATACTTTGGCATAATATCTTAAAAAAAAATGTAAAAATGAGCACCGATAGAAGTTCCTCGACAATAGATTATAAGTCTATAAATCGCCAAAAATTAGACCTTTATATTGCCAACGCCTTAGCGATTTCCAATGAGCAATTTAAAAAATGGAGCAAAAATCAAAAACTTAGTTATTATATCAATCTTTATAATGCTTTGACGGTTAAGAAAATATTGGCAGCTTACCCCGTAAAAAGCATTAAAGATTTACATTCAGGCTTCCCTTTCTATACTTCCCCTTGGAAAATTAAGTTTTTTAAACTTTTTGGTGAAGATAGTCATTTAGATCACATTGAACATACCTTAGTTCGTGCAAGCGGGGAATTTAATGATCCAAGGATTCATTTTGCCTTTAATTGTGCATCAATAGGTTGTCCCGCCTTGGTCGACGAAGCCTTTGTCGCCGCTAAATTAGACCTGCAATTAGAGACAGCTTTAAAACATTTTTTAAAAGACAAAAAGAGAAATTATTTTGATGTCGGTAAAAATAAATTAATTTTATCTAAAATATTTCAATGGTATCGTCAAGATTTTGAGAAAGGGCATCGAGGGTTTACTTCGTTGGAAAAATTTTTGTCATTGTACTCTCAGTTTATCTATGGCCTCTCTAAAAAAAATAGCGCACAGCTTATTTTAGAAAAAAAAATCGGTATTGACTTTCAAGAGTACAATTGGAATCTTAATGATATTCAGAAAATTAAAAAATAAGGGCGATACTATGGATAATTGTAATCTCTGTAATTCACAAGAAAGTTTAATCGAGTACCATGTACTACCACAAGCAAATGATAATGTAGTTATGCTTTGTACTATCTGTCATGGACAATTGGCATCTCCCGACACCATCGAAATCAATCATTGGCATTGCTTAACTAGGAGTATGTGGAGTGAGCATGCGGCAGTACAAGTGCTGGCCTGGAGAATTCTCAATCATTTATCCACTGAGAGTTGGGCACAGGACCTCTTATCTCAACTTTATCTAACGGAAAATACTTTAAAATGGGCGCAAGAGGGGGCTTCTCAAAATAATAGAAAATTGCAAAAGACTCTCGATAGTAATGGCACGGCCCTCAATGAGGGTGATTCCGTTACTTTGATCAAGGATCTCGAAGTAAAAGGCGCTGGGTTTACGGCAAAAAGAGGAACCTTAGTGCGAAAAATTTCTTTAACCGACGATTTCGAGAATATTGAGGGAAAGGTTAATGGCGCCCTTATTGTTCTTAAGACTAAATTTCTCAAAAAAGCATAAGGGATTATTAAGCTTTCACCCCTAATGCAAAAAAAATATTTCTGAATCTTTAATTTTTTTCTCTAAATTCAACCTCTATATCATCATTTTTATTTGGTGAGTTTGAAACAAAGGTTTCCTGGTTCGTATTGTATTTATTTGTTTGTGAAGAAAAAAAATTGTCATCATTTGGGTCATGAGAAGAATGCATCGAGGACATAAATTTAATATTTCCATTTGCCATGGCCTTGGCCAAAGAGGCCTTTAAAAAGACGGCAATCCCATGGCGCGTGCCAGGAAAAACCATCATAAGACCGAGGATATCTGTTAAGAACCCCGGTGTTAATAATAGTAAGCCACCTGCAAAGACGAGGACTCCATGGATCAGCTGATGCGCTGGAAGTTCACCATTGGCAAGTTCATGTTGTATTTTTTTTATGATGGTAAGCCCTTGAGATTTTGCCAAATAGGCTCCCACAATTCCTGTGCTCAAAATGATTAAGAATGTGCTTAAGGCACCTAATTTCGCACCTATTTTAAATAATAAGATGAGTTCGATGGCGGGCACAACAGTAAAAAGAAGTAATAAAATTCCAAACATATTTTCCTTTGATTTGGGTTATGCTGAATAATATGGTGGTGATTAAGTGAATTACAAGAGTCGTCTTTAGTTTTCATGAAATTCCTTTTATAGGGTGGGTTGGCACATTCCTTTGTCGTTCGTTGGTTGGTTCAATTAGTTGGCGAAATAATTCCTATCAATAGAATTTATTGGTCATACAACCTTAAATGACCTTCCTAATATTCAATAATTAGTCGTGAAAGCTTAAGTAGAGCGGCGTTCGTTGTAATAAGTGGTAGGATCAATAATGCACAGGGTTTTCTATGTCCATTAAAGAGAGTGTAAATTTTTTAATCGTTTCAAATGAATTGAACGTCATGGAGTTTGATATTGATGACGTCATGGGTAGATGTCACTTTCTCACTCCAAAAACAATCAAAGAAGCAACGGCAATTATCGCTAATCAAAATATTCCTCTTCATGCCATTATCCTCGATCCATTATTAGAGGCCAATGGCCTGGCGATTCTTGGGAATTGTTATCAAGAGAGACTTTGCGTCCCTTTGTATTTAAAATTAAGGGATGAAGAGGAAGTTCCTACGAATGAATTTATGGATAAGTATGGGCTGCAAGGTGTCTTGAAAAATCACGACTCTCTCAAGGAAATTATTGAAATTATAGATAAAAAAATTACTTCTGTTGAAAATTATTCTCTTAATAATGGAAAGCAGGAACATAGCGCATTAGTAGGAAATAATGAATTTAATGCTATTAACGCGATCAACTTTTTATCGGGTACAAAAAATTTTTTTGATATTTTTATAAAACTCAAAGAGAATAAATATTTAAGATTATTAAAGGCGGGAGATCAATTTGAGGATGATCGATTAAGAAGATATATGGCAAAAGGCTTGAGGTTGCTTTATGTTAAGAATGATGATCAAAAAAAATATTTAGAGTATTGTCAGGACGTCACTAATCAACTTCTCAGCAGCGAAAAAATATCAAATGAGATTAAAGTTGCCCAGACATTTAATCACGGACATGAAACTATTAAATATTTACAAAAAAATGGTCTCGATCAGGAGAGTGTTCAATTTGCTGAAAGTTTTGCCATAAATGTTTTTAAGTCAGTTTCTGCATTAACATCAAAATCTGAAGCTGTTAAATTATTTTTAGGGAATATTACAAGCTTTGAGCATTGTGTGGGAACGGCCATGATCGCAGGGCTCATTGCTAAAAAGTATGGAATTAATGAAAATGATTTAATCGAAATCGTTGGCAATGCTGCCATTCTACACGATATTGGACTGTATAAACAGGATTATTTGTATGACAGCGAAATTGAATATAAGTATTTTAGTGAAGAAGATATTGAGATAGAACTGGAAAATCAAAATCTTGCGGCAAGCAGGAGAAGAGATCTAGAAAAAATGCTTTTAGAGCACCCTAAAATTGGTGCAGATATGGTGAGACAAATTAAGGGTTTCAACCCTTTGATTGCACAAATCATTGAGCAACATCATATGCTGCCAGATGAGTCGACAGAAATAAATGAAATCGCTCAAATAATCGCTATCTCAGATATGCTCACGAAAACATTAAAACTTATAGCGACTAAAAAATGGCCAAAGAAAAAATTGTTGATGTTTCCCTATCAAATTCTTGCCTATTCTGGAGATATTGTGAAATTATTTCTCACCACTTTTCAATTTAAATAATTTTTTTTTGCTTTTTTGCTTTTTTGCTTTTTTGTCTTGGTTTTGAAATAAATGTTTATTCTCTTTTTTATATTTAAAAATGAACTCTTCTATTCTGTGCGGCCACGCCATGATAAATCGGCAATACTTATCGCCTCTCGCTCGACATAAAATTTCTTTGGTTACCACAGAAATATTAAAGCTTTCTTGAATCCATCCCGCTGAATAACCAGCACTCATACAACAGACACAATGATCCGTTTGTCTCTTGGCCTTAATCCAGGAATCCGCTTCAAAACTGTGTGGATGGTCATAGATGGAGTAAAAATTTTCATCGGATGAAGGTCTTGCCTCCTCATGTATTTCTACGAATGCCCACCCCGCATAGGCAAAATGGATGGGCCCTGTCGCCAATTTTTCAATCGGGTCTGTGACACCGGTTTTTTTATGGAAATTTCTGGCATCAGATATCGCAAAGGAATGAGCGAGATTATATAAAAGATTATAGGCGGTGGTGAAGGCATCATCATCGTTAAATGGTGGGTATGTTTTCTTTAAAAAATCTAGGAAATTATAAGAAAGTGAGGCTGCCCTTATCAAGATATACCTTTCATCGCCTAAGTTTATAGTACCAGATTCGGGTTTGAATTTAATTTTTTGAAAATATTGTGAAATATATTCTTCAGCGGATTTAAATATTTTTTCATCCCGTTGGGGAACCACACAGTTTTTAAATCCATACAATAAGCTTGTGCAGGTAAGTCATATGGCCTTTGGCAGTTCAATTACAAAACTAGTGTTCTTATGTTTGCGTTTATAATATAAATTACCGTGATGATTTTTAATAATGCCATAACTTACACTTAGACCTAGCCCCGTACCTTTACCAATTTCCTTCGTTGTAAAAAAGGGATTAAAAAGTTTCTTTTGGACATACTTGGAAATCCCTTTGCCGCTATCTATGATTTGAATGATAGGGCCTTTATCTGTTATTTGTACTTCTACCTTTATCCATTTATCGTCGAGGTTTGAAATGGCATCTTTTGCATTGCGAATACAGCTTACAATAACCTGCATTATTTGCGTTGGATTGCATTGAATTGATAGTTCAAGATTCTCAGCTTCAGGGTAAACCACTTCATATGAAATATTATTATCTGTCAAAAGACTTCGACAGAGCATGAAGGATTCATCAATAATTTCTTTTAAATCTGAAGAGATAAAAATATCGCCAACCTTATTTCTACTATAGGACATAAAACTGTCCACAATCTTTGCTATTCTCGTGGTGGCCACTTCAGCATCATTGATGACATCCAATAATAAATTTTTATCAAGTTTTTCATTTTTTAAAAGAATCTTTTTGATTTGTCCCAAAGATAAAGTTGTTACTGCCAGAGGATTGTTTATTTCGTGAGCAAGTCCTCCCGCCATTTCGCCTAAGATCGCCATCTTCGATAACTCTTGTCTTTTAGCTCGCTCTTGTTCTAGTTCAATTTTCATTTCTTTGAGTTGAGTGATATCGAAACAATAGGCATTGACTGTATTGAACTCACTGCTACCTAAATATGAAATTAAAAAAACTCTATGCAAATAGGTGAACTCATAGGTCAAACTAGAATCATTTGCGATGAGTTCTTGTAACCTTTTTTGATTCATTCTCTTGTCGATACTCATCCAATTAACTTTTTTTTCATTAAAGAGTTTGAGGGCGGCAGGGTTAAATAATTTTAAAGCGGCAGGATTGGCCAAATTGACCAGGCCATTCTTAAGTAATCTGATAATGGGAAAGGGGCTTAGTTCTGCGAATAAAGCGACTTCCTTTCTCGCCCTAATTTCAAGTTCTAGTTTTTTGTTTTGGAGTAAAATTTCTTTTTCTAAGGCAACATTTAAAGTGGCATCTTCGATGATGGAGATAGAACCAGTAAAAGCTTTATCATCATCATAGAGAGGAGCGAAGGCAACTCGAATATTGCCAAGTTTGAGAGGCAAATTTATCACGCGTATTTCTGGTCCTGTACATTCTTTTCCATTTATTACAAAACCATAATGACTTAGTCTCTCGAAAGTTAGAGGCATTTTTTCATCGATTTTTTTTAAAAGATTTACCAAGAGGTCACTTATATGGATTATTTCCTGTGTCCTACTTATAATAATGAATCCAGCACCTGCTTGCATCAAACTATTTATCGCTGAACTGCCATAGGAAAATTTGGGATCAATTTCATTTTTAACGATATCTAGTAACTCTATAGCGGAAATGTTTTCTGGTGAGCGATTTCGTTTTTTTATGGCAGCATCTAATAATGATCTGGCAAAAAATGGAGAAATCGCTGTTAATTTAAGGAGGGTGGTATCGTATAGTTTGCTATTCATGGCTATCTTGCGGCTGAAATAAATGTGGATGATCTAATTGATATTTTAAAACAAACTCTTCAACTCTATGGGGTTGGCATAATATAAATCTACAAAAAGGGTCGCCTTTTGCACGACATAAAATTTCTCTACTAGAGAGGGGGACCCCATAGCTTTCTTGGTTCCATCCGGCTGCATAACCCGAACTGAGAACACAGACACAATGGGTGGGATTTTTTTTTGATTTTATCCACGAATCAGCTTCAAAACTTTGTGGATGGTCATAGATGGAATAGTATTCTTCATCGGGAGATTGACTGGCAGCATCGTGAATCTCTACAGAGGCCCAACCAGAATAAGCAAAATGAATGGGCCCTGTCGCCAATTTCTCTTTTGGATCTGTGGCACCGGTTTTTGTGTGAAATGCCCTGGCATCTGACAGTCCAAACGAATGGCCCATATCGTAGAGAACCTTATTCGCCGCTGCAATGGACTCATTTTTTTCTATGGACGGGTACATTTCCACCATAAATTGTAGAAAGTTACAGGATAAGGAATCCGCTCGCACAAAAACATATCTTTCCCCACCAATGGTGATGGTTCCTTTTTCAGGATTCCAATCCATGCTGGCAAAATAGTCGGCAACATATTTTTCCGCAGAACTAAAGATTTCTTTATCGCGTAATGGAACTTTGACAGTTGTTAAATTCATACCCTCTCCACCATGTTTTTTTAACGACTATTAAGTTTAAAGCCACTCTAATGTGATTACCATTAACCAATTTAATCGAGATATGACCATCGTCAGTTTTTTGACTGAGTCTTTTATACAGGTTGATAGATGGCAGAATTTTTTTCATTTTCTCTCACTTCTACGCTAGTTAAGCGGGCGCGTTGATTGGAATTATTTTGGATGATTTCATTGACCTTATTATAGACGTAAATGGCGGTTCCTTCCATACCTACATTGGGCATGATTCTTAATAAAATGATACCGTCCTTTTCCATTTGTTTAAAGTTATCTAAATAGGGATCGTCTCGGTTGGCAAGAAAAGTATGGTCGAACATATAATCGAGCCAAGTTTTGACCTCTTTTAGTCCACCAAAATCAACCACCCAGCCTTCCTTTGTGAGCTCAGTACAAGCGAATTGAAAATAAAATTCTCGGCTATAACCATGAATGAAACGACAATGAGATTCTGTTGCTCGCCATTGACGATGCGTACAGGGAAATCCCTTATAATGCTTGGTGGATACAAATCGAGTAGGGTCCATAGTCCTCTGCCTATTTTAATTTTATGAGTTCTAAAAACTCAGATCTAGTTTTAAAATCTTCCTTAAAAGATCCGTCGATAGCCGAAGTAATCATTGATGCATTTTGCTTTTTGGCCCCTCGACAATTCAGACAGCCGTGAGCGGCTTCAATAACCACCATAACTCCGGCAGGCTTAAGTTCTTCTTTGAGTGCATCCTTAATGGCGTAACATAGCCTTTCTTGTAATTGCGGCCGCCGGGCGTGGACATCCACGATGCGAGCGAGTTTACTCAAACCTACCACCTTTCCAGATCCTTTGACGTCCGGCAAGTAGCCCACATGGGCAACACCAGAAAAGGGAAAAAAGTGATGACTGCAAAGAGAAACAAAATCTATATTTTTTAAAATAATAACTTCATTATAATTTTCTGCGGGAAAGGTGGCATTGATGGCGTCTTCATTTTTTGCACCTAAGCCGGAGCAAACTTCGATCAGCGCACGTGCCATTCTATTTGGAGAATCAATTAAATTTGGGTCCTGCAATTGTAATTCAGGAAAGCCATCTGCCAGACCTTCGAGAACTTGTTGGTAGCCAAGGCGCATTTTTTCTCGTGCTTTATTCAATGTCAGCAAACGCTCTTTCATTTGTTCGAGTCGCTTGTCTAAATATAAATTTGGGTCTTCTTTCCCCGCCAGTTCTTTAGCTAAAAACTCATTAAATGATGACTCTATGTACATAATTTTTCCAAAATTTTTCTTTTGAATCTATAATAGAATAAGTTCTCAAAGCAACATATTTCTTTATTTGGATGCTCTGGGAAAACGTTTAAGCTCCTTTTCAAGTCCCGGTGAAAATCGCGGCCAGCTGAATTTTTTCTCCTTAACGACAGCATCGAGAAAGGCGAGTAGGTGATGGCCTATTAAGTGATGGGAATCTTGGGCGCTTAGAAGGTGGCCATTGGGGTCGAGAATTCTTCCGGGGAAGAACGCCAGATCGGAAAATGTCCGATGATCAATCCTGTTTATATCGAGCAAAAATTGATTTTTTCCAAATAAACTCGGAGGAATTTGATCTTTCCCAGGGAAGCTAGCGGAATGGATTTTGAGATAGGGTGTGCGCTTGGAGGTTATCCAGGCACCATCGATTTCTATATCGTCACCATCGATGTGTCCTCCATCTAAATTGATCGCAGCAGCGCAGCGGATAGTGTCGCGAGAGCAATGGATCGTGGCGGACATGCCTCCTCCAGAATGGCCCATAAAAATGATATTTTTTTCATCGATTTTGTTTTTAAATCCCCCCGCGGAGGCATTTAATTTTTTGATCACTAAACTTATAAAATCAAAATCTTTAATATTTTCCCCAATCATTTTATCCAATAACTTCAGCAACTCGGTCCGCTCCGTTGGCAACGGTGGCTGCGCCAAAATGCAGTCATTCTCAGGGATGTACACCTGACCAGACATATAGGGATGGGAGACAGCAAAAATAATAAAACCGTGTGCAGCTAGCTCTTCCAAAAGTGCGGTATAAAAGATCGTCGAAATTTCCAGACCTGGCGAAAAAATAATCACTGGAAATTTATCCTTTTCCCGTGAAATTGGGGCGCCAGGAAAGGCCCTTTTGCGCAGGTTGGAGACATTTCCTGGCAAGCCGAGGGCACGAGCGACTGAGCTTGGAATATACTGCGCTCTGGTATTTGTGGCATTGGTGGTGCCAAAGTCAACAGGATAGTAGATCGTTAGAGGGATACTGCGCCATGCGCCGGGGCTGGTACAGAGTTCTGCACTAGAGTTTTTCGGCGCCAGGACCTCTGAGCGCGAGAAATCTTTGAAGGTCCATTGGATTTGGCCAATATTATACCCCCCACCAATTTGTGGAAAGGGCACATCTTCAGCATAAGCTATTGCTGTTAAACTCAGCATAAAAATAGAAAAAAATTGTAGGATTTTTTGACATGGTTGCAAAGGGCCCTCGCTTGTTTTAATATTTATAACTTGCCGCTTGGATACTATTATTGGAACAATAAATAAAGGAAATACCTGGACTTTGCGATGCATCGTCTTTGTGTTTAATTTTAAAAAGGAAGGAATGCTCTATGATAAAATACCTTTGCCTCATTTTTTTGCTCACCTCATGCGCAAATTTTACTCAAAAATCCAACGACCTCAGCAAGAAAATTGCTAAAAAGCCTGGACATTGTAGCCCACTCGATAAGTTACAAGGGAAAACTGGATGCCTTGATGAAAAGGTTGAAGAAAAAAAATCTGCCATTAATACAAAAATAAGAAAGCGCGAGGGTTATTGTAGCCCGCTCGATAAGGCACAAAAAAAGGCGGGCTGTCTCTAAGAAGGGGGTACGACTTCCCCTTCTATGGGACCGCGAAATCATTCTTGGCCGAGCAGACCTTTACAAAGGGGTTAATTTTTCATTAATCTTATGGCCATTGGTTCAGGTTATTAAGGGGGGAATGGCAATGTCTGTTGAATTAACTGAGAAAGAAAAAAGAGCACTTGCAGTTGGGCATATCCCTTCGGGGCTGTTTATCGTTTGTGCCCTTGAGAACTCTAATGATCACCCCGCTAAAATGGATGGTTTCTTGGCCAGCTGGGTGCAACAGGTGTCCTTTGATCCTATGCTGATTTCTCTTTGTATTAAACCTGGCCGTCCCGCCTACGACAATATTATTAACAAACAAATATTTAGCATCAATATTGTTGGGGACGCCGACACGACATTTTTAAAACATTTTTGGAGTGGTCACGATCCCGAAAAAAATATTTTTGCAGATATCCCCCATGAAATCATAGATGATGCCGTCATCTTAAAGGGTGCCAAGTCTGCTCTCATCTGTAGATTAAAAGAATCTTCACGGCCCGGTGATCACGATATTATTATCGCTGAAGTACTGGCAAGTGTGGTGAATGATCCAGCATCAAACCCTAAGGTGCATATTAGAAAATCTGGACTGGCCTACTAGCTGCGTTCTCTAATATTGTTTTTACTTGAATAAAATATTTAACCCTTATTAACTCTGACGAGTGTGTCACAGCATATATGTTGGCAAGTAATGCAACCCTTTCTATCACTTGGATATCAACGCCGCCGAGCGACGCCCACAGCAGAATGCAAGGTAACTCATCTTTGACCAGAGTACGCTTCCGTTGCGGGTGTAATACCCTAGATTTTTTCTAGGGTAATTAATAAGAGTATTTTCAACTTTTTGAACTTCAGACTACGTGATAATTTTAAAGCAGCTTCCCGGCGGAAATTATTGTCTCATAAGTCCATTAGTGCTTTCATTCGACCCTCTCTTCTCCACTAAAATCTATGGATGTGCAAAAGTATTTTTCGCAGCAAAATTTTTTTCGCAGCAAAATTTTTTGGCGTTGAGGCGAACAAACAACGCAAAGCTTAACCTATCTTGACGCATCAGCTAGTCGTTTTGCACAGCTTTGTTGAATTAAGAGTTTAAGCATGCTTCGTGCCTTTCATAAATGAATTAATAAAAAAACTTTTAAAAAAAGCTTGGGTGGTTAAATTGACGACCAAACTATTTTTGATTTTCCTATGGCAAATCCATTATTTCTCTCGCTTAGGCGGTGCTATCTCGCTTCTCTGTTTAACCTAAAAAGGCAAGCAACCGCGATGACTTATTTTTTTTTAAAGTTCCTTAGCGTTCAATTCTGAGTCTTTTTTTTAGGGCCAAAAACCGTGGTATAAGACTCCTAGTGGGCAGAGCAAAAGCTGTTGAAAACTTCAAGTCGTGTATTCGAAAAAAATTGTGCCAAAGACAAAGACAAAGACAAAGACAAAGACAAAGACAAAGACAAAGACAAAGGCAAAGGCAAAGGCAAAGGCAAAAGCAAAAGCAAAAGCAAAAGCAAAAGCAAAAGCAAAGGCAAAGGCAAAAGCAAAGGCAAAGGCAAAGGCAAAGGCAAAGGCAAAGGCAAAGGCAAAGGCAAAGGCAAAGGCAAAGGCAAAGGCAAAGGCAAAAAAAAATGCAAAGGTAAAGGTAAAGGTAAAGGTAAAGGTAAAGGTAAAGGTAAAGGTAAAGGTAAAGGCAAAGGCAAAGGCAAAGGCAAAGGCAAAGGCAAAGGCAAAGGCAAAGGC
>Ga0316206_1001631_pt1 | contig 18689 bp, 13 predicted proteins | sample 6monthpyrite_MG_FD_204942 | JGI IMG/M metagenome (GOLD analysis project Ga0316206, IMG submission 204942) | Microbial mat bacterial communities from mineral coupon in-situ incubated in ocean water Damariscotta River, Maine, United States -... | ecosystem: Environmental > Aquatic > Marine >... | reverse complement strand
TGAAGAATCACTCAACAAACCAATGGTAATGACAGGGAAAACAACGCTGAAACAATTGGCTGCACTGTTACAACAAGCTCAATTTGTGATCGCACCTGATACTGGCCCAGCACATATTGCCAATGCCCTGGCGACCCCAGTCATAGGGCTATATGCCAACTCAAACCCCTACAGAACAGGCCCCTATTCCAGCTTGCATAACACGGTAAATAAATACCCTGAAGCACTAAGTGACACTTATCACAAAACTGTTGAACAGGTACGCTGGGGGCGCCGTGTGAGACGGGATGACATCATGGAATTCATACAAAAAGATGATGTCATTGAAAAAATTGACCATTTACTACGTTAATTAAATTTACAATTTTATAACCATCTAACCTGAACAGTAACGTATTATTAAGCGATAGATACTTTAATATGATGGATTATAGTTATGAAATTTCAGCGACTTTCTGTAGCAGTCTTATTACTTTTCACATCAATGTTGGCAAGTGCTGCTCCTCAGCAGTTAACAATGGGCATATTCCCCTATGCCAGCACCAGTCAACTTGTCTCACATCATAAAAATGTAAAAAAGCACATCAATAAAACAGATGAATTCAATTTATCTTTAGTGACCGCAACAGACGTCCCGACATACTTCAAAAATCTCAAAAACTTTGAATATGACCTTATTTACAGTGCCCCACATATCGCGCGTTTTGTAGAAAAAAAATATGGTTATCTACGGGTTGCTATGACCTCTCATCAAATTAGAGGTGTTCTGCTCACTAGTAAGAACTCATCAATTCATACAGTAAGCGATCTTAAGGATAAAAAGATATCAATGGGTCCAACAAAAACCATATTGCATCAGATAATGTTGAAGCAATTAAAGAAAAACAATATTGTACCCGGCACAAATATTGAACTAAAAGTCGCAAATACACACAGCAATGCCATTTTTAATCTCGTCAATAGTGAAAGTGATGCAGCGGTTACCGGTATAAAGCTCTGGAAGAAACTTCCCCAAAGACATAAACAAGGCATAAGAGAAGTCGGCCTGACCGATCCTACAACTGGCTTTATTATCCTGGCCAAACCCGGAACAAACCCAACTACTATCAAAAAACTACGAGAGTCTTTTCTATCCTTCAATCAATCACTAGCTGGCAAAACCTATATTTTTAAAGGCTTTAAACCAATTACGGATGAAGCCATGGAATCATTAGATTTTCACGCCAGAGTGTTTGAGTAACTCCAGAGTATTGCGTTTCATATGTTTCTTCGCTTCATAAGAAAATCTCTCAGGCTAAAGCTTATACTTGCCAGCGTGATTGTCGAAATCATCATGCTATCACTGTTACTTGGTAACAGTTTGCGCATTATAAATACAACAATTGACCAGCAATCTGTTATACGAACAAATTCAATCACTCCTTTGCTGGATTCTGCATTAAGCATTTCATTATTTGAAAGAGATTCAGCAACATTATATGAGCTGCTAGATAAATTAATAAAAACCGATAACAGCGAATTCACGTATATAAACATCTATGATAATCAGGACAAATTATACGCAGACATAAAATCAAATGCACACATTGGTATTGAAACCGATAATAATACTAAGGAAATCCTTCACATATCTGCTCCACTAACTCTCGCTGATGAGAAAATTGGTAGAGTTGACTATGGCCTTTCTATAAGTTCCTTATACTTATCTAAATCCAGCCTGTTAAAACAAAGCATTATCATCGCTATTATTGAAATCATTCTTACTGTTTTATTATTAGGCTTCACTAGTTTTTTTCTAACTCGGCATATAACAGTATTACTTAAAAGCGCAGAGGATATTTCATCCGGTCATTACGATATAAATATTCCGATTAAGACACCAGATGAAGTCGGATTACTGGCCAATGGCTTTAACGTAATGGCTAAAGCAGTTCGCGATAGAATTTCAGAACTATCTGATTCAACAAATGCCTTAAGCATCAAAACCGCTGAATTTGAATCCATTTTTAATTCCATTGCTGATGGTGTTATTTTTGTCGATGTGGACCGAGTTTGTGTGAGTGTGAACCCTGCCACCATTAAAATGTTTGGCTACCCTGAAGAAAAATATTTAAATAAGAAACTGGATTTTCTTTATCAAAATAAAGAGGAGTATGACCTTCAAAGCCGGTTACGTTTTGCAAAGGATTCTCCTGACAGGGAAGATAGTTATCAGGCAGTTTTTATGCGTCAGGACGGTTCAACGTTTATTGGCGAGCTACTTGCTTCCAGAGTAAAAGACAATAAAGGAAATATCTTGGGTTTCATCGGTATCCTCAGGGATATAGATGAACGAAAGCGCTATGAATTTGAATTGATGGAAGCAAAAGAAAAAGCCCTTGTTACTCTTGAATCAATCGGTGACGCAGTAATAACCACAGATGAAACAGGTCTGGTTCAATACCTGAACCCGGTCGCGGAAGAGCTTACTGGCTGGACAACAAAAGAGGCTATTAACAAAAGCCTTCCGGAGGTTTTTAATATTTTTAATGAGAGCACTAACGAGCCAGTCGAAAATCCAGTTATCAGAGTACTACGCGACAATATTATTATTGGACTAGCAAACCATACCGTGCTTATTAATAAGCACGGCAAGCGTTTCGCAATAGAAGACTCAGCAGCCCCCATTCGTGATAAGCAAGGAAATATACTGGGCGTTATTCTGGTTTTCCACGATGTCAGTAGCGCCAGAAGCATGGCCGAACAGTTATCCTGGCAGGCCAGTCACGACTCTTTAACCGGGCTTATCAATCGACTTGAGTTTGAAGTACGGCTGAACGAATTGCTTGAAAAAGAAAATGATCAAAACTCACATGCTTTGGTCTATATGGATCTTGACCAGTTTAAAGTTGTTAATGATACATGCGGACATATCGCTGGCGATGAATTACTAAAACAGGTCGCTTCATTATTTCTAAAACATATTCGTGATAATGACATACTGGCAAGACTTGGTGGTGATGAGTTTGGAATTTTATTAGAAAACTGCCCTGCTGAACGTGCTCAAACAATTTCAAACAATATCATTCGAGACCTCGAGCAATTCAGATTTTTATGGCATGACAAAGCATTCACTGTTGGAACGAGTATTGGACTGGTGCCGTTTACTAAAACCAACAATGAAACGATCAGCACTTTGATGAGTGCTGCAGATGTGGCTTGTTATGCCGCTAAAGATGCAGGAAGAAATCGTATACATACCTACAAGCAGGATGATGATGAACTGGTGCAACGTCATGGTGAGATGCAATGGGTCTCACAGATACAGCATGCTCTGGAAAACAACCGCTTTGTATTATATTGCCAGCCTATCGTTAGTACATCGGCTGATCAGAATGAACCTCATCATTATGAAATCCTTGTCCGCATGAAAAATGATGAAGGAAAAATAATCCCTCCAATGTCTTTCTTACCCGCAGCTGAAAGATACAACCTGATGCCAGATATTGATCGCTGGATTATCACCCATGTTATAAAACAGATTAAAAAGCACCCTTTAACACAGGGAAGCATGATTGCCATAAATCTATCCGGGAATTCATTAAGTGATGATAACTTTCTTAACTTTGTTATTACAATACTAGATGATAAAGAGATAAACCCCAAGCAGTTTTGTTTTGAAATAACAGAAACAGCTGCCATCAGCAATCTTAGCCGTGTCACTTCCTTCATCGCTACTTTAAAACAGCGAGGCTGCCAGTTTTCACTTGATGACTTTGGAAGCGGACTCTCAAGTTTTACCTACCTGAAAAATTTGAATGTCGATTATTTAAAGATTGATGGCGCTTTTGTGAAAGATATGAATCATGACTTAATAGACAAATCGATGGTTGAAGCCATTAACCAGATTGGGCATGTCATGTCGATTAAAACTATAGCTGAATTTGTTGAAGATAAAGCAACTTTTGATGCACTGGTAGAAATGGGTATAGATTATGCACAGGGTTATTATTTTTCAAAACCCTTCCCGTTTGAAAAATTGAAATCAATTAAAAATCAGCTAATAAATATCGAACATTAATCAGATTTTGATTGCGCCTTGTTAATTATTTTTGTGGTCGAGCAGCCATCTCTTAAAGATAATACTTCGACAGAGCCTCCATTGTTAATAACACAAGAAGCACCTGCGATTTCTTCAGGCTTATAATCCCCACCTTTTACCAAAAGATCTGGCAAAACATTACATATAAGTGCTTCAGGCGTATCTTCAGAAAAGGAAACCACCCAGTCCACAGAGCCCAATGCGGCTAAAACTTCCATCCGTTTTTCCAGTGTATTAATTGGTCTGCTTTCACCTTTTAAACGCCTGACTGATTCATCATCATTCACAGCAACGATTAGACGATCTCCACAGGCAACAGCCTCTGATAAATACTGAACATGACCTGCATGCAATATATCAAAGCACCCATTGGTCATAACAATTTTCTGGCCAGACTGCTGACTAAACTCAACTTCTCTTTTCAGGATTTCTAGAGAAACTATTTTCTGATGATAGTCCAGATGAAAAGCATCACTGGTCGCCTGCTTAAGCTCGTCAGAATTAACACAAGCAGCTCCCAATCGACCTACAACAATCCCGGCAGCAATATTTGAAAGCACAACCGCTGACTCAATATCAGAGCCTGCCGCAATCGATGCCGCCAGCACACCAATCACCGTATCACCTGCACCTGTCACATCATAAACTTCTCTGGCTTTGGTCGGCACCGTCACACTCTTTTTCCCTTCCTGCACCAGTGTCATCCCTCTTTCACTACGCGTGACTAGTAAGGCATCCAGAGCCAGTTGCTTACACAATGACGAAGCCTTCTCATCCAGTTCCGAATCACTGTTACTCTGACCAGTAATAGTTTCAAATTCAGATAAATTAGGCGTGATCAGACTTGCACCATAATACTTATCAAAGTCATGCCCTTTGGGATCAACCAGCACATGCACACCTGCTTTTCTTGCCGCTTTAATAACGGGCTGGACATGCTCAAGACTACCCTTATTGTAATCGGACAGAACCAAAACATCATAATCAGAGATATTTTGCAGGATGGTTGACTGGAAATTTTCAGTATTAAATTTTGCAGCACTGTCTTCAAAGTCAAGTCGAATCAGTTGCTGATGGCGACTTAAAACACGTAATTTGGTAATTGTTTTATAACCAGGCTCGATTACAAACTTCTGCTGTATGCTGTTTTCTTCAAGCAGTCGATTTAAGATAGCTGCTGCCTCATCCTCACCAACAATGCCAGTGAGGGTGACCGAAGCGCCCAGTGATGCAATGTTCAAAGCCACATTTGCGGCGCCGCCAGCCCGATCAACACAATCATTAACATTAACGACAGGAACTGGTGCCTCAGGAGATATCCGACTTGAACTACCACTCCAGTATCGATCCAGCATGACGTCACCGGCAACTAAAACTCGGGCTTTAGAGAAATCAGGTATCTTGACTGACATGGACACACCATTGAATTAAGTTACCGTATTTTAGCGATTGTTCTCGCCAGCGACAATGGCCATCATCAGCTTTTATCGCTTATACTGTACACATTAGAAAATTCGCAATATATAAATCAGATATTTGTTACTTATGAAGCATTATTTATTATTAGCCGTACAGCCTTATTCGATTGCCATTTTACGCCCGATTCAGGAAGCCATTCTTGCCAGAGGTGATGATGTTCAGTGGTTTTTGTACGAGGTAGATCCTGCTCTTTTAAATCCTGATGAGAAATTGCTCACCACCGTTAAATCAGTACAACAATACAACCCAATGGCTGTTTTTGTACCAGGTAACTGGGCACCAGATTTTTTTCCCGGAGTAAAAGTTGAAGTATTTCATGGCTTTGGTATTGAAAAAAGAGGACATTTCAAAATAAGAGGATTATTTGATCTCTATTGCACTCATGGACCGGCAACCACCGAACCATTTATTGCTTCTCAAAAGAAACATGGCTATTTCTCTGTTATTGAAACAGGCTGGTCAAAGATGGACAGCCTGTTCACATACAAAAACAAAGATACTAAGCAAAAAACTAAACCGGTTATACTATATGCACCAACATTTAGTCCTTCATTAACATCTGCACCTGACCTTCTGAATGAAATTAAAAGATTAAGTAAGAGCCAGAACTGGTCATGGATTATAAAGTTTCATCCAAAAATGCCAGCTGAAATTGTTGAACAATATCGATCCATCGAAAACGAGAACCTAAATATCGTAAATGACAGCGATATCATTCCTGTATTACACGAAGCTGACATCATGTTATCTGACACATCATCGGTAGTAGCAGAATTTTTATGTCTTGATAAGCCCGTTATCACTTATAAAAGCAAACAACCCGGACCTCATACTGACAATATATTAGAAGCTCATAAACTTGAAGCATCAATCAAAAGCGCGATAGAAAAACCGGACAAACTGATGACAGGTGCCCGTGAATTTGTTTCACAAATGCACCCATATAATGATGGAAAATCTTCTGATCGAATTCTTGATGCTGTTGATCAGTTTATTGAACGAGATGATAAATTAAAACCCAAACCATTAAACCTGTGGCGAAAATGGCAAATGAGAAAACGACTCGGATATTACCATCTGAAATAACAAATACTGTGAAATAAAAGTTATTAAAGTAAAACTAGAATAATTCCAGCGCTTTATCAAGATCATCCTGAAAATCAACTTCAATACACTTTAAATCAGAAACATCCAAAGGATAAAACTTCGCGCCTGACTCACTAATCATTAGCTCCATTGCTTTCTCAAAGTAATCCTGATCAGCTACCTTATCAAGGAACTGACAATACTCTTCGACCATTTCTTTTATAACAAGATTTATTCCTAGCGCTTCACCAAGTCCGTTGACGACTTGCTTAGATAGCTCATCGATATAACCATCACTCAAAGTATATTTAATTTCTTCATCAGCAACAGAAGCATTATTGACGACAACAGTGGATTTTTCTTGCTGTAACACTCGATCAATAATTTCTTCATCATAAACAACATCCCCATTAATCCAAAGAATGTCTTTATTTTTAATATTTTTTGCAGCACACAATAAGCTTTTTGATGTATTGGTTGTGTCATAGCGTGGGTTATATGCAAACAACAAGTCAGGAGCCGCCTCCATAATAAGGTCTTTTTTAAAACCAACAACACCCACTATTGGTAAATCAAATGATCTGAGAATTCTTATCTGTCTTTCTAGAATAGATTCCCCATTACTGAGCTTAGTCATGCTTTTAGGTTTAGGACTACCTAGACGACTACCCATACCAGCAAGAAGGATAACAGCAACAACAGACTCTTTAGTCATTATTTTTTTCCTGTAAATTCAATGTCCACAAGGCCACATATTTATTAAATGTATACGTGGCAGCATGCACAGCCATGATCAGCCCCCGGAAGCCATCAAGAAAACCCAGCCTTAAAATGTAGCCTGAAATAAATTTCCAGACCGCGTGAATAACTGCTGATAACCAGGATGTTTTTTTACCTTTAGCAAAACGCTCCGTACCCCAGAGCCATGCATTCTGGTTAAACTTATCTACCGCATGTTTCAGATCACGGTAACTGTGATGTAAAAATCGTTCCTGCAACAAACCAACATTACCCTTCTGAGTAACAATCGACTCATGTACGGTAGCATCTGTAAACCGAGCCCCTTCTCTTTTAAACAGTCTTAAATGATCACGTGTGTACAGACCAAAATCCAGACGTTTATTATAGAGAATCAGAGCCAGAGGTATTTTATAGGCTACATTTTTACTTTCAGATGACAGAGCGATATCAATTTCAGACCGTAACTCAGGCGTTAATTTCTCATCCGCATCAAGCGACAACACCCATTCATACTGCGCCTTTTCGAGGGCTCGCTGTTTTTGTTTCCCATAGCCCGGCCAGTCAGTGACAAAAACTTTATCAGTATATTTTTTTGCTATCTCAGTAGTGCCATCAGTACTACCGTTATCAAACAAAACAATCTCATCAGCCCAGCCAGATACAGATGATAAACAGTCTTCGATCCGATCCGCCTCATTATAGGCAATTATAATTACGGACAGCTTTTCTTTTCTGGTTATTCCATCAAGGCTTTGTTGTTGTTTATTTCTATTTGCTAAAGCAAACAGCAGTGCAATATAAAAACTAAAAAACACCGTGGGTATAGAGCGCTCAAAAATTGATTCCGTCAATCCGAAAACCATATAACCAAGAATCAAAACAATACCTGCCAGCGCATAACTCTTCACTCTGGCATCATTAAAATTCAATAAACGTTTAAACCGAATCATAGGCACTAAAAAAAAATTCAGCAATGCAAATAGCATTAATAAACCACCGGCAGCCAACGCTGAGAAATACTGGCTGTGAGGATTTTCAAAATAAGCAGAATGAGGAGAAGCTTGTTTATTATCTATTAATTTTTTCGCGCTTTCCTGATAATTACCCCAACCCACACCTGTTACAGGCTGTTGTTTAAACAGCAACCAGGAGGTTTTCCACATTACAAGCCTCACACCAACAGATGTTTTCTCATCGGTTCCCTGACTGTATTTCTGAATATTTTCAAATGTCCTGTCAACACGTTGTTGAATACCTGTTTCCGGTATCAAATACATAGCTACCGCAATCAAAGGAACAGCTAATACAGCAAGAGTAAGAGACTTAGTCGAGATTCTGGATTTAAGTTGCCAGCCAATGATGACAACTAATAATGGAAGCAAAAGCCAGCCACCTCTTGAGTGAGACAATAATGTCGCAGCAAGACCAAAAAATATAACAATCAATACCGCTAGTATTAATTTGTAATTTATCTGTTTAACCGTTGTTGCAGCAACAACCAACATCGACATCATTGCTAATGACAGGTCTCCAAATAAGATAGCATTGGTTGAAGCACCTACTCGGGGAACCGGCCCTGGGCCATATGTATTATAAAGACCACCAATAGTAATTTCATAAATGGCTACAGAGCCACACAACACAACACCAAAGAACAACCCCCACCAGATAACATTTTCTTTTCTTAAATATTGTTTAAAAAGAAAATACAAAGGGACTGCCAGTAACAGATTAAGCATACGACTGGCAGGCTTCCAGGCATCTTTATCAAAGCCTGCTAATAGTGAAACAAACATTGCCATTAAGAAAATCAAGGCACAGCTATAAAAGAACAGCTTTTCTTCCCTGCTAAAGTTTTCTTTAATACCTTTCTTAAAGAAAACACACAATGACAATATTGCCGTTAAGCCAAATACAGTTGTTCCGCCGCTCTTTACCAAAATAATGGTTACTGGAAATAGAAAAACAGAAAGAAAAACAAATTTCTCAAGCAGAGAATCTAACCCGAGAGCTGATTTATTCATTAATAAAACCTGCTACTAAACCAGCTTATAAAGCGCACCACAATATGGGCATGCCGCTTCAGTTTTCTCATCCAGAGGAATATAAACACGGGGGTGAGAGTTCCATAAACTGGTACCTGGCATTGGGCAATGCACAGGCAGGTCAGCGGCAGTTACTTCGTACACTGTTTCTGTGCATGAGTTTTTAATATCGCTTTGTGCTGCTGTATCTGGATTTGGCATCTCATTCCCCTGTTTTATTTTTAAAATTCAGGGTTCTTTTTTCAAAGAACCCTGATCTTGTTATTTAATTATTATTTAACCGGTGTTAACCAGTCGCTATGTTTTTCAATCCGGCCATGGACCACATCAAAATACATAGATTGTAACTTTTCAGTAATCGGGCCACGTGAACCCGAACCGATACTTCTGCCATCAAGCTCACGAATAGGAGTCACTTCAGCAGCAGTACCGGTGAAGAAGGCTTCATCAGCGATATAAACTTCATCACGTGTGATACGTTTTTCTACTACCGGAATACCAATTTCAGCAGCCAGTGTAAAAATAGTATTACGCGTAATGCCATTTAATGCCGAAGTTAAATCCGGGGTATAAATCACATTATCGTGAACCAGAAAGATGTTCTCTCCGCTACCTTCAGCAACATAACCTTCGTTGTCTAACAACAATGCTTCATCACAACCACATGCCATTGCTTCCTGAAGAGCAAGCATGGAGTTTATGTAATGACCATTTGCTTTGGCTTTACACATGCTGATATTGACGTGATGACGAGTGTAAGATGATGTGCGAATTTTAATACCTTTCTCGAGAGCATCTGCCCCCAGATATGCACCCCATTCCCAGGCAGCAATCATCACATGAGTTTTCAGATTATCTGCACGCAGACCCATGCCTTCAGAGCCATAAAAAACCATTGGACGCAGATAAGCCGTATCCAGATTATTCTGAGCAACCACATCAAGCTGCGCCTGATTAATCGTTTCTTTATCAAATGGCATATGCATATTCATGATATGCGCTGAATCAAACAAACGACGGGTATGTGCATCAAGGCGGAATATAGCCGCACCATCTTTTTCAGTCTGGTAGGCACGAACGCCTTCAAAAACACCCATGCCATAATGCAGGGTATGCGTCAGTACATGAACCTTGGCATCACGCCACGGAACCATTTCACCATCAAACCAGATAACGCCATCGCGATCAGCCATGGTCGACATAATCTTCTACTCCGAAATTCTATTATTAAAACAGCCTGATGATTTTAAAGCATCAGGTTCATAATTCTTCATGTAATACTTCAAACCAGATTGCCTTGATTTTATCCCGGCATTCCTTAATTTCAGCCTCATCAAATAGCAGGTCGTCCTCATCCAGTGCACGTTGATGTGAAAGAGTCCGATAGTGTCGATAACAAGCTATCAATGTTTCTGCTCTTTCACGTTTCCAACAGTCGAACTGCGCTAACAATTCAATCAACTCAATCGTGGAATACCTGTCCAGAAGATCTGGCTTTTGAGCTGCCTCGGATAATACGGCAAATTGTACGATAAACTCGATATCAACCAGCCCGCCGGCATCCTGTTTCAGCTGAAACAAGCCTTTTTCAGACTTACTTCCCAGATGTTGCCGCATTTTTGTACGCATTTCACGCACATCATTCAGCAACTTTTCCTGGTCTCTGTCCTGAGACAAGACTGAACGTCTGATTCTATCAAATTCAGAACTAATTTGGGTATTTGTAACAACGATTCTTGCCCTTAATAGGGCCTGATGTTCCCAGGTCCATGCCTGTTTCTGCTGATATTGCTCAAATGCAGTCAAACTACTGACTAACAGACCTTTTGCACCATCCGGACGAAGACGAACATCCACTTCGTATAAACGACCAGCATTAGTATAAGACGATAAGATATGGATAATTCGTTGCGTCATTTTCGCAAAAAACACACTATTTTCGACCGAACGCTCCCCATCTGTCATTTGCTGATCACCAGAGCTGTCATGTAAAAAAACAATATCCAGATCCGAGTTATAACCTAATTCCTGACCACCCAGCTTGCCATAGGCAATAATGGCCAGCTGAGGAAAGTATTCACCCTTTTCTGTCTGACATACTGGCCGCCCAAATTTCTTAACCGTATCCATCCAGGCCATTTGGTAAACACGGTGCAAAATCAATTCAGCCAATAAGCTAAGTTGCGAGCTAATATCAAAGACTTCGAGATCACCAGCAACATCAAGCGCTGCGATTCTCAGAATCTGACTGTGTTTAAAATGCCGCAACACATCCATTTGTTGTTCAAGGTCTTCTTCATCATAGCGACTGGCAGCAATATCAAGGTGTCGTTCCAGCTCGTGCACGTCTGGCGAGTAATAAAGTTGAGACGGGTCGAGTAAGTCATCCAGCAACAATGGATAACGTGTTAACAGTTTTGTAATTAAAGTACTGGCAGCGCACAAACGAACTAACTGTGAAAGTGCCATTGGATATTCAATTAACAAAGCCAGATACACACTCCGTCGAATAACTGCATTTACAACATCAAGCAATCTTTCTAACACCAGCTCCGGATTTTTCTGCTGTTCAACCGATGACAAAACCATTGGCATCAATTGATCAAGCCGTTTTCTCGCGGTATCACCAATATGATGAATAACTTTTGACTGCGAGAAATCATTGATCAGTTTCCAGATTTGTTTTGACTGATAAAAACCTCGTTCTGTTAATTTTTCCAGAGCCGTCTCTTCATCCAGCCGCCCGACCCAAAGCGCATGATAAAAATCGTGTTCTCCTTCTACACCATTGGCATCATTTGTCGCTGCCAACTGCGGTGCTTCAAACACCATTTCAAAATAACCATGTACGCGTTTTCTATGCTGCCAGGTTAAATCAGTTAAGGCGTCCCAGCTTTCAATGCCCATTGCATAACATATACGTGATTGCTGCAGCTCGTCTTTTGGTAGCAAGTGTGTCTGCTCATCAGACAGCATTTGCAAACGATTTTCCAAACGACGCAAATACTCATAACTTTCCAGCAAATGTTTGACAGTTTGTTCAGGTATATCTTTCATATCCGCCAGTAATTGCAATACATCAACAATACCTCGAATCTGCAACTCTGGTTCCCTGCCACCACGAATCAGCTGAAAAGTCTGTCCGATAAATTCAATTTCCCTGATACCGCCTTCACCGAGTTTAATATTATGCTGCAATCCTTTCCGGCTGATTTCATTCTCGATCATTGCTTTCATTTTTCGAATTGATGAAAAAGCACCAAAATCCAGATAACGCCTGAACACAAATGGCTTGAGTATTTGCATCAATTCTTTTTTATCGTCAGCATCGCCACTAATCACCCGGGCTTTAATCATGGCATAGCGCTCCCAGCTTCTGCCCTGGGTCTGATAATAATTTTCAAGCCCGGCAAAACTCATTGCCAGTGGTCCACTATCTCCAAACGGCCTCAGACGCGTATCAACCCGAAACACAAAACCATCTGCCGTTGTTTTATTTATCAAGGTTATAAAACGCTGCAACAGCCGGGTGAAAAACTCGCTGTTTGCAAGCGTACGCTTACCCACAGTTTCGCCCTGTTCAGAATAAAAAAATATCAGATCGATATCAGATGAAAAGTTGAGCTCAAATGCACCGAGCTTACCCATGCCAATGACCATGGGTTTAATTTCTTTACCCTGACTGTTTTGAGGTAGTCCAATTTTTTCACACTGATCATTATATAAAACATCCAGCGTAATTTTTATACAGGCATCAGCTAGCCAGCTAAGCTCTTTTAATGTTTGGGCTGTTGATGTCAGGCCTTTTAAATCACGCCAGGCGATGCGGATCATTTCATACTGTCGAAACTGCCTCAGTAAGTGCATCAACTGATTATCATCTTTTTCGTCGCTGATAACTTCTGATAAACTATTCTGCAAATCCATTGCCGTGCGATCAGTAACCAGATCACCACTGTCAAAAAGTTTTTGGGAAATTGACGGGTTTTTAATCAGTTCACGGGCGATAAAATCACTACAGCACCATACATCGAGCAACTCTGTTGATTTTGAGCTTTCAAAATCAAAATCATGTCGCTCACAGGACTCCGTCCAGTTTTGCCAGTGTGTTTCGAGCAGACCTCGTAAAGATTCAGGATACTGAGAGAGCAGAGTTAACAAATCAGAAGCGGGCAATTAAATAATCCCCAGAAAAGTTTCTAAAAAAACAGTGTATCAGAAAATCAGAACAATTCTATATCATCATCAGCAGCATTTTCATTCAGCCGAACCTGAATCATTTGTTTCAGTACATCATCAATCGGTGTGCCTGCAAGTATTGCATCAAACAAACGACGGTCTTCTTCCATCGTATAAGCTGCGCGAACATTTTGCTGTAGTTTTTCCCAGGCGTCTGCAGAATGCAAACTACCCTGATTACCCATCAAATCAGTCAGTTTATTCAAACTATTCTTAACATGGTTAAGTCGCTGAACCAGTTTGTCATAAAACTGAAAAGCAATAATAGCCTGCTGCATTTTGCCACTAACATCATTACACTGAGTCATTACTTCATTATGCAAGGCCGGATCAATATCACTGAATTTAGCAAATGATTGCAGCGCCTCACTGATATTATGTATTCCTTCAGACATGAAGGTAAACGAGTCTGTTAATGCATTAATTGAATCATCACCATCAGTCATGCTGTACTGAACCTGAGCAGTTGCCAGATTAAGCATAACAATGGTTTCACGCACCTGATCCCAGTCAGATTGAGATAAATTTGACGCGACCTGTGTTACTGGCTTTTGTCGTGTTTCTTCCGTCATGTGTCTATTCCGTCAATTTTATTTGAACTCTAATTTTATTTGAGTATAGACGGATTTTAAAAATTTAATTGTGCTTAGATCAAAAAAACAATCAGAACTGCAGAATTATTTTACCGATACAGGTCGCACCAGAGACGCGACTCTTTTAGCTTCTTGTCTGGCGGTATCTGTATCATCAGATACCGCCAAAGCCACACCCATACGACGTCGCGTAAAAGACTCAGGCTTGCCAAATAAACGTACTTCTGTTTTTGCTTCTCTTAAAGCTTCATCCACATTTTCGAACGCTATTCCCTGCTCATCAAGGCCACCATAAATAACAGCACTGGCTCCAACACTTCTCATGCTGGTATCAACCGGTAAACCCAGTATTGCCCGAGCATGTAAAGCAAACTCACTTTGCCATTGGGTCATTAAAGTAACAAGACCTGTATCATGAGGCCGCGGACTAACCTCACTAAAATAAACATCTTCACCCTTAATAAAGAGTTCAACGCCAAAAATACCCCGACCGCCGAGACTGCCGGTTATTTTTTCAGCCATCGCCTGGGCACTAGCTAAAACAGTTTCAGTCATCAATTGTGGTTGCCAGCTCTCAACATAATCACCATGCTTTTGCACATGACCTATTGGCTGACAAAAACTGGTAACAATGTCACCTTTAACATTAAGTGAACGAACAGTCAGCAAAGTAATTTCGTAATCAAACTCAACAACCGCCTCAACAATAATTCGGCCACTGTTTACACGACCGCCACTCATCGCATAATCCCAGGCTTTCTGAACATCGGCCGGACCATCAATGCGAGACTGACCCTTGCCCGATGAAGACATCACCGGTTTAACAATACACGGATAGCCAACACCACCATCAATAGCGTTTTGTAACTCGTCAAGACTATCTGCAAATGCATATCCAGATGTTGCCAACCCCAGCTCTTCAGCTGCCAGTCGACGAATGCCTTCACGGTTCATGGTTAATTGAGTTGCTCTTGCAGTCGGGATAATTTCTGCAATGCCCTCTGCTTCAATTTCTGCGAGCATGTCGGTTGCGATTGCTTCTATTTCAGGCACGACCAGATCAGGTTTTACTTCTTCAATTAATTTTCTTAAAGCAACACCATCCGCCATATTTATCGTGTACGAACGATGCGCAACCTGATGGCCAGGCGCATTGTCATAACGGTCAACTGCAATGACTTCAACACCAAGGCGCTGCAATGCAATAATGACTTCTTTACCTAATTCTCCGCTACCCAGTAGCATAACTTTAGTAGCAGAGCGACTTAATGGAGTACCTAATCTCACTTAACCAAAAATCCCTTTTAAGGTAAAGAAGAAGATGATGGCTAAGATACCACCAGCTGGCAGAGTAATTATCCATGACATAAAGATGTTACGAATAACGGTTAAGTTAAGTGCAGCCATACCACGAGCAAGACCAACACCTAATACTGCTCCCACCAATGTATGAGTAGTAGAAATCGGTAAACCTGTACCCGATGCCATTACAACCGTTGTTGCTGCAGCTAATTCTGCTGCAAAACCACGACTCGGTGTCAGCTCAGTGATCTTTCGACCAACTGTCGCCATTACCTTATGGCCATACATCATCAGGCCGATAACGATACCAGCACCACCAATTAATAATACCCAGATTGGTAACATCGATTTCTGACCAATTGCACCATCGTTATGTACAATACTGACGACTGCCGCAACCGGACCCACTGCATTAGCAACATCGTTTGAACCGTGCGCAAATGCCATCGCACAAGCCGTAACAATCATTAAAACACCAAACACTTTTTCAACGCTGGCATAATGAAAGTCCTTATTTAAGGACTGATCAAACTGAATACGATTAATAAAGTATTTACCAATAGCCATGATAACCAGACCAACAATTACCGCATAAGTGTAATTTTCCATTGTCGTAGTTTCTAAACCAACGTGCTTCAGACCTTTCACCAATGTAACCAGTGAAATCATAAAGCCTGCCATAAAAATATAAACCGGCACATATTTTTTAGCATTATCAAACGGGTTTTCGGTATCCAGGATTAACTTCTGCACACTTCGGAAAATGGCAAATGCCACCACCCCGGCAAGTAAAGGTGATATCACCCAGCTAGCAACAATAAAACCAATTTTTCCCCAGTTCACTGCATGCATACCGATACCGACAATGGCAAAACCAACAATCGCACCAATAATGGAATGCGTTGTAGAAACTGGCCAGCCTTTACTTGACGCGATCAATAACCAGCAACCCGCAGCGAGCAACGCAGCTAGCATGCCATATACCAACAGCTCTGGTGTTGCACTTAAACCACCAGCATCGATGATGCCTTTGCGAATAGTTTTAGTGACTTCTCCACCCGCTAATACCGCTCCAGAAAATTCAAAAATAGCCGCAATAATAATTGCATGTTTAATGGTTAAGGCTTTAGAGCCTACCGATGTTGCCATTGCATTCGCAACATCATTGGCACCAATACCCCATGCCATAAACAAACCAAAGAAGCCTGCCAGAATTAAAAACAAGCTCGCATTTTCTATAATAATTTCCACAATCGTTTACCTCGCCTTATCTGGCTAACAATAATTGCAAACGACTTCCTACTCGTTGCGCTTGATCAGCAACGTCACCGGTGCTTTCTATAACTTTATATAAAAACATAGCTTCCAGCGGAGGCATTTCTGTTTCTGTTTCAAACAATTTTGAACGAATCTTACGCTGAATTTTATCGGTATCAGCTTCAATTTTATCCAGTTTTTTAATCATTTTTTGAACTAGCTTCACTTCGGTACCACGGAAGCCTGTTTCTACCAGTTCATCCAGTTCATTAATGGTTGCCTTGGCCTGTTCACTGGCATCTACGCAGCGCTGTGCAAATTTTAAAAAATCAGTAGCTATTTTCTTTGGTAGAATCATTTTTCGACCAAGAATAATCCCGGCCACATCTTTTGCTTTGTTAGCAACGCTGTCCTGTATGGTTAAGATTTCAAGTAAATCACGACGTGAAACCTGCATAAACAATCCTTTCGGCAGATTCAGACGTAGCTCTTTTTTCAGTACATCAGCTTCAGTTTCTAACACAGAAATTTTTTGCTGGCATTTTTCAACTTTTTTCCAGTCTTCAGCAATTACCGCTTCAAAAAATGGCACTAACAAAGATACGCAATCATGGACTTTATCCATGTGCAATTGCATTGGTTTAACAGGAGAATTCCCGAAAATACCTGACATATAATTACTGACAGCCATAAGACCCTCTCAGATTTTTAAAATAAATAGTTTAATGTTTATAAAAAAGCCTGAGTTTTTTCTCAGGCTTCGTATTATTATTTTTCCAGTTGAGACACGTCTCTCACTGCGCCACGGGATGCACTCGTAGACATAGCCGCGTAAGCTTTTAATGCATTACTCACAACACGATCACGATTTACCGGTTTCCAGCCTGCACTGCCTTTTGCATCCATTGCCTGTCTCCGCTTATCTAAATCACTTTCACTGATAGACAAGTTTATGCCTCGATTTGGAATATCAATGTCAATCGTATCACCTTCTTCTACCAGACCAATTGCTCCGCCTTCAGCTGCTTCCGGTGAAGCATGACCAATCGATAAACCAGAAGTACCACCCGAGAAGCGACCGTCCGTGATTAAAGCACAAGCTTTACCCAGACCTTTTGATTTCAGATAAGTTGTTGGATACAACATTTCCTGCATACCCGGTCCACCACGCGGTCCTTCGTAACGAATAACCACCACATCACCGGCATTAACTTTATCACCAAGAATCGCTTCAACTGCGGCATCCTGACTTTCAAAAATTCTTGCAGGACCACTGAATTTTAAAATGCTCTCATCAACACCGGCGGTTTTAACCACGCAACCATCGAGTGCAATATTGCCATACAGCACCGCCAGGCCACCGTCTTTACTATAAGCATGCTCTACATCACGAATACAGCCGTCATCAACGCTGTCATCAAGACTTGGCCAGCGCTTGCTCTGACTGAAAGCTGTTTGAGTAGGTACGTTACCAGGGCCTGCCAAAAAGAATTTTTTTACCGCTTCATCGTCGGTACGACGAATATCATATTTTTCTAACGCTGCCATCACCGTTTCGCTATGAATCATCGGGATGTCAGTGTTTAACAAACCACCACGCTCCAGCTCACCCAATAAACGCATGACACCACCAGCACGATGCACATCTTCCATATGATACTGCTGAGTGGAAGGAGCCACTTTACTCAGATGAGGCACTTTACGTGACAGACGATCAATGTCGTCCATATTAAATTTCACATTGCCTTCTTCAGCAGCGGCCAGTAAATGCAAGATAGTATTGGTTGAACCACCCATAGCAATATCAACACACATCGCATTTTCAAACGCTTCAAAGGTTGCGATATTACGAGGTAAAACAGACTC
>Ga0316206_1001630_pt1 | contig 18700 bp, 12 predicted proteins | sample 6monthpyrite_MG_FD_204942 | JGI IMG/M metagenome (GOLD analysis project Ga0316206, IMG submission 204942) | Microbial mat bacterial communities from mineral coupon in-situ incubated in ocean water Damariscotta River, Maine, United States -... | ecosystem: Environmental > Aquatic > Marine >... | reverse complement strand
CAACTATGTTAAATGGTTTTTTATGTATAGAATGCTTGTTGCAACAATACACGATATAGAAGGTTTTAGAAAAGCAATATCTGGTTTAATTCTTATAATTGCTTTTCTAGTAATTGAAGGTATTTTACATAAAAATAGTTTAGACGGTATTGGCTTAGCGGGTCAGTCTTTAGGCTGGGTCGATCCAAGTGTAATATTAAAAGGTGGAACTGGCCGTACTATTTGGGTGAATATTTTTGATGGGCCAGGGTCATTTTGTGTTGCTTATACTATGTGTCTACCATTTGTATTACGTTATTTTGACTCACAATACAGTTTATCTAAAAAAATATTAGCGCTATTTTTATTGCTACCTCTGTTATTGGCCATCTGGTACACAGGATCAAGAGGTGGCTTCTTATCTACGTTATCTATAATTGCAAGCTACTCTATGATTAGACTAGGTGTCGATTTTAAAAAGACTATAATGCTTTTTTCATTGTTGATGACAGTTTATATGCTGGCTCCAAGTCATCTTACATCAACTAGAGATTCAAATAAGTCAGCACAACACCGTGTAGATATGTGGATCGAAGGAATTGATATGGTTCGCGACAATCCATTGTTTGGAGTAGGTCGAGGTAACTATGTGATTTACACAGGTAAGCTAATCGCACATAACTCAGCTATTCAAATTATGGGTGAATTAGGCATGCCTGGGCTTATACTCTGGGTAATGTTGTTGTATTTAGCATTTAAGAATATCAAAATTTATAAGTCTTCAGTTGATGATCCTAATAGTATTTCTTTAGCCAACGCATTAAATATATGCCTTATTGGTTATATTGTTAGTTCGATGTTTGTAACACTTGAATACGAAATATTATATTTTCTTATTGGATTAACGTCAGTTCTTGGTAATATACAGAACAAAGAAATCAAAATAGATCATAGAGAGATTGTGATGATTTCAGGGGTTTGTATAGTCTTTGTTGTAGTATTAAAAATATTTGTGAATTTGTACTATTGATGGTTGTGAAATATATGTCAATTTTTAATAAGAATTTTTTAGCCAAACTTATCAGACCTTTGATGACGAATTTTGTGTTTGTTTTTATTTATGATTTGTTTTCTTCAAATAAAATTACGATTCTTGCTTATCATCGTGTTCTTGATGTCCCATCTGATGATGAATACCCATATGATTTAGATCTAATAAGTACAAATACAGAAGAGTTTAGTCAGCAAATAAAATACTTAAAAATATTTTTTAATCCTATAACTATAGCTCAGCTAATCGATATGCAAGTAAATGAAATAAAATTACCTAAAAGAACTGTTATCGTAACTTTTGACGATGGTTTTGATGATAATTATTTGAATGCATATCCAATACTTAAAGAATCATCTTTTCCAGCTACGATGTTTATTAGTACGCATTACATAAATACTGGCGAGCAATTTTGGTTTGATAAATTAACAAATGTTATCTTAACGACTGAGAAAACAGAAATTAGTATTCCAGAACTTGATCTTACATATATACACGATGGGACTCTTTCAAAGAGGCGTAGTATAGCGCTAGATATTTTGTCAAAATTAAAAAGCATAAAAAATGAAAAGCGATTAGTAGTTCTTGATTATATTTATACTCATTACAAGCCTGGATTCGAGACAGATAATTTAGAAAATTTATCCAGACCATTAAATTGGGAACAAGTAAAAATTATGAGCGATGATATTATTGAAATAGGCTCGCATAGTGTTACACATCCAATATTATCAAGCATTAATAAAGGAGATCTTTATTCTGAATTAAAAGAATCTAAAGTTCAAATTGAACAAAAAATTAAAACAGATGTGTTATCAATTTCATATCCCGTTGGTAGTCGGAAAGCATACAGCCCCGAAGTTAAAATACTTGCGAAAGCTATTGGATATAAAATAGGTTTTTCATATGAGACTGGGGTTAATAAATTTCCAATTCCTGATATGTTCTCACTAAAGAGGTTGCATGTTGAAAGGTATACAACGTTTTCTAGGTTTGTCTGTATGCTTTTTTTTCCAAAATTGTTTAAATATTAGAATATAAATTATATGTCAAAAACTATAAAACCAACAACAACCTGGTGGTTGCTAGCAGGTGACAGTCTACAGGGTAATGTATTATTGATGCCTTCTTTTGGGCAAGATACTATCCCTTGCTTGTCTATTATTGCAAAGAAAATCTTCTGGCTTGACAATGGTGAAGCTGACAGCTGCTTATATGAAGACTTTCCCAATGTAGTAAGAATAAGTAGGGAAGAAGTTAATAGCCACAAATATGATCTTGTTATTGTTAATAATATTACAAAAAATGAGTTATCAGGCATTAATGATATATGTAATAACTTGACCGACACAGGAGAAATTATTGTTTGCCACAAATATGGGACAAATAAAGGAAGTCGATATAAAAGAATATTAGATAAATTATATGTTTTTTTCATTAGAAATATGTTTTTAATGAGGTTAAATTATAAGTTGAAGGTTAAAATCATTTATCCTACGTTTATATATGGAAGTATAGTGTATGAAAGTCAGTTGATTAATAGTTATGTTTCAAATAAGAATAATTTTTTAATAAAGGAAAAAATAAAAAAAATTGCTTACGCTTTTATGCCTAAGATAATCATTACAAATGGTGAAATAACAACATTCAACAAAATGGGTGTTTCTTCAGATACAGGTATATTTAATAAGTTGAATGATGCTATTAAAGACAGTTGTAACCTGTTAAAACAGAATGAATTCCTGATTCCAAAAAAGATTTTATATAAATATAGGAAATTAATTATTGTTTTAAGTGTTGATGAAAAGGGAGCTCAGAATTATGTTGCTGTTATTTGTATGGATGACGAATCTAAGTCTCAAAGAGACAATGAGGTCGCAACAATAAAGTATCTGGAGTCGAATAATTTAATACTAAATTATCTACCTGATATAAAATGTGTGGGGTCTATATATAATCATTCTTTTTACTTTATGAATGAACTGCAAGGGTTTACGATTGATGTTAAGTCGGAATTGTTGAGTGAGACTACGAAACTTGCATATAAAGCTTTACTGGAATTATCTGATGTAACAATTTCATCTGACTTTTCATCCGTAAATGAAGAATTGGATAAATTTAATAATATTCTTAATATAAAATACCCAAGTTTTAATGACGACCATAATAAGATATTTAATCAGATAGATTTATTAGTTAGTAATAATTACTTAAAATCAGTATGCATGCATGGAGATTATAAAATTGAGAATGTTGTCTTTGAGGAAGGTTTCAATATTTGTGTGTCTGGAATAATTGATTGGGAACTGTCATTAGTTAAGGGGTTTCCGTTATTAGATTTATTGTACCTACTGGCATATAACAGAAAAATTAATGATGATGAAACTTTTTTTTCGTCATATTTTGATTTTTTCAATGATCATTACTTGGATGCCGAGGCAGTACTAATCAAAGATTATTTACATAGGTACGGTATCGATGCATATCAATATAAATTGTTATTAGTTATATTCTTCTTGCATCACTTTTCTGTGAGATTTTACTTTGTAACATCAAATCAGGAAAACATCAATTTGTATCAAGCGTGTTTAAATATGATTTCAGTAGAATTGAAGTCAATTTTGGAGGTTGATTAAGTGGAGCCTATTGCATTGTATTTGTTAATATTAAGTGTTGGTCTCTTTGTATATAATTATTTTGTATACCCATTATGTATGATTTTTTTATCAGAAATATATAAGAAAAATGAAATAATTCCAGATGATTGTGATTTTGGTGTCTTACCAAAAGTGTCATTTATTGTGGCTGCATATAATGAAGAAAAAGTTATCTATAAGAAATTAGAAAATACATTGTCACTTAATTACCCTTCTGATCTTATTGAAATTATTGTGGTATCAGATGGATCTGATGATAATACTATGAAAATTGTTGAAGAATTTGCTAATGGCGTTATCAATATGCATGAGCCAGAAAGGAGAGGGAAATCTGCAGCAATTAATAGGGCGGTAGAGCGTGCTACTGGTGATGTTATAATATTATCTGATGCAAACAATGATTTTAATACAGATTCAATTTTGTCATTAGTTAGTTTCTTTTCAGATGAGTCAGTTGGTGCCGTAACGGGTTCAAAGCATATCTATTCATCTTTAGACCGAGAGTCATCTGCTGGAGATGGTCTATATTGGAAATATGAGTCTGCAATTAAATATGCTGAAAGTGTATTAGGTTCAATTACAGCTGCAGAAGGAGAAATCCTAGCTGTTAGGAAAGAACTGTTTACTCCTATAAATGAAAAGCTTATTAATGACGATGCTGCAATTACCTTCAGTATTATTAAAGCTGGATATCGGGTACTTTATGACAAAAATGCAAAATCTTTTGAGCAAGCATCTACTAATTTGTTGGATGATTATCATGTGAAAGTGCGCATGACAACTGGTGGTTATCAAACCATATCTAGAGAGTTTGGTTATTTATTTCCACCAACTAACTGGTTTTCATTTAATTTTATTTCTCATAAAATACTCAGATGGTTGGCGCCACACTTTTTAATCACAATGTTTATATGCTCGACAATATTAGTCGAAAATATTTATATATCTATATTTCTCCTTCTGCAAATATTGTTTTATATGATTTCTTTATTTGGCTGGTTGAATGTTAAAAATAAAAAATTACCAAGTCTTGTTTATATACCTATGTATTTTACATATATGAATATGGCATTATTTCATGGTTTCATTCGATACATCAAAGGGCATTCAAACGTAAATTGGCGTAAGGCAGATAGATAATATGATATATGTTTCTATAATTTTAGTTATTTTTACAATGATATGGTTTGTGCTCAAACTCCGTAATATGGATATTTGGATTTTCTCATATATTAGAGGTTTGTTAGCTAGATTGTTTTCTGAAAAGTCCACAATGACACACGTGTATTTTTGTTTAGCAGATCATTATGAGCCTTTTCATAGAAACGCAACTACTGAAGTCGCTCGTAATAGAGTTAATAAATGGGTCAAAAATTATCCTCTAGTCGCATCTAGGCATAGTGACTCATTTGGTCGAGCACCACAACATACTTATTTTTATCCTGAAGAAGAATATGATGAAGAAATTATTAATAAAATTTCAGTACTGTGTAAAGATAATTTAGGTGATGTAGAAATTCATTTACATCATGATGATGATACCGAAGAAAATTTAAGAAATACGCTGAATCGATTTAAGACTCTCCTGCATGATAAGCATGATTTACTACGTAAGAATAGCAAAGGTGAAATAGTATATGGTTTTATTCATGGTAATTGGGCTCTAGATAATTCAAGGAAGGATGGTAAGTGGTGTGGAATTGATAATGAACTTGATATTCTCATTGAAACTGGATGTGCTTATGATATGACTATGCCATCTGCTCCAAGTGATACACAAACCAGGATAATAAATAAAATTTATTATGCTAAAGAAGACGGTTTATGTAAGTCTCATGATAAGGGGAGGGAGCTGAGTGTCTCTACAAAAAAAGAAAAAGATGAAATTTTAATGATTCAAGGGCCATTAACATTAAATTGGAGAAGTAGAAAATTTGGAATTATGCCGAGAATCGAAAGTGGTGAGATCTCTTATGATGCGAGATCTTCTCTACAACGTGCAAAATTATGGGGTGATTGTGGGGTTTCTATTAATGGTGCTGATGATCACATATTTATTAAACTACATTGTCATGGTGTTACAGATAAAAATTTGAAAATGTTTTATGACGAAAATGGGCTAGATAAATTATGGACTGATTTAGAAAGTGTTTATAGAGATAAAAGTAATTATAAGCTTCATTATGTTACAGCTTGGGAAATGTACGAAATAATTAATAAATTATCTTCTGGTAAATAATATGCTATTTAAAAAAACGATAAAATCAATCGTATATTTTGTTTTATCAAAATTTTTGATACGTAATTGTACTGATAATAAAATATATTTAACTTTTGATGATGGTCCTCATCCTGTTAATACCAAAAAAATATTAAAAATATTAAATGATTACAATGCTAAAGCTAGTTTTTTTATGGTTGGAAAAGATATGCTAAAGTATCCCGAAATTGTAAAACAGGTATTAGCAGAAGGTCATGGAGTAGTTTATCACTCAAATAATCATGACCAGCCAAAAAAGATTTCATTTAAACAATTTAAAAATGATATGTGTATGTCGGAAGAGATCCAAAAAGGTTTAGATATTCATATTGATAAATTTTATAGACCTCCATATGGGCAAATCACAATTAAAGGATTAATTTGGTTGGTTTTAAATAAATGGAAAGTTATTATGTGGTCAATAGATAGTCGTGATTCTTTTGATTCAGCTGAGAAAATTATTAACAATGTACATCCTGATAATATAAAAAATGGCGATATAATACTTTTTCATGATGATTACGAGAAGACAGTTGATATTTTACCGTGTATCTTGAAAGAATATCAGACTAAATCACTAGAGTACGGCGTATTTAACTGAATCTGTAGAATATATTTTGATTATATAGCCTTATCATTACATTAATTCTATATAATCCCATAGAGCTTGAATTGTCACACTTACCTAATAGAATTATTTAAGGATAAAATTCATCATAAATTTTTTGTAAATTTATATTTTGTTCATCGAATGTAAAATTTGATCTGACTTGTTGGGTTCCTGCTTTTCCCATTTGTACTCTTTTTTCCGGAGCATTAATTAATTTTATAATCGCATCAGCGAGTGCATTGCCACTTTCAGATTCAGTTAGATAACCACTTTTACCATCTTCTAATATCTCTGGAACACCCCCAACATTCGTTGAAATTACGGGTTTGCCATATGCAAAGGCTTCTAATATTACATTTGGAAGCCCTTCTGTAAGTGACGGTAAAATCATTATATCCATGGCTTTAAAAATTCTAGGTATATCTCGTCTAAAACCAGCAAATATACACTTGTCCATGATATTTAGTGTATTTGCTTGCTCTTTTAATTGATCCATGCACATTCCTTCTCCGCAAATAATAAATACACAGTTGTCTGCTTCATTGCCTAGCAGGTTAATTGAATCCAATAAGTACTTATGACCCTTCTCAGGGCTAAGGCGACCAGCAGTTGCGAGAATAACTTTTTCTTTTGGAATATTAAATTCATTACATACATCAATTCGGTTCTTTTCGTAGTCGAATTCAGTTTCGTCAATTGAAACAGAATTATGGACGGTCCAGCATTTTTTATATTTAACTTTTAATTTATCAAGTTTTTTTCTTTGTCCGTGTGATACGCAAACTACACCATTTACACTTTGTAGTGCTTTTTGTTCGAGCCATTCATAAAAAGCGACCTTTTTATTCTCAGTAGTATAACCTCTTGAAAATGCAATAACAGGGATCTTGCAAATTTTCGCTAGTAAATTTCCCATTACGACTGACTTGTAACCGTGAGCACATAATATATCGATTTTTTGGTTTTTAATAAGTGTAAATAGTTCTTTAAAGGCTGTTATATCGAAAGGGCCAGATGTTTTTATGTTGAAATTCTCGATATTCATTTCAGCAGCTTTATCAAGAAATTCGTTGTTAGTTTCATTTCCTTCAAGAAATGATGCCACGCAGCCAGAGTAGTTTTTACTTAATCTAGTTAAGTGTTCCAGAATTTGCTTTTCTGGACCACCATAAAAACTACTTCCGATTAGATGTAAGATTCTAGTCATAATAATTTACTTTTATTTATCTCGTGGTGTTCGGTTCCATGCAGAGGGATTTATGCCTAAAATTCCACGCAAAGAGATTAGGATTAGTTTTGTAACGATAACAGGAACGCTCATCAAATATATAAAACGCTTTTTATTAAGTCCTAGTAATAATATACCCGAACCAAAATATATAACCTGTATTATGAATGAACTTATTGAAATAGAAATAAGTATTGTAGATGTCATTCCGGGAACTGTTAAAAATAGAATTGTGCTTAATATTAAACTTGTAACAGAAGCAAGTAAGATTAATGGCCTACTTAATAATAAGAAATTTAATCCTGCATCAATTAGAATCAAATTTTTGCTTTTTAATCCATTGAGAATTAGAAAAAATGCGTCTTTTTTTCCATGGTGTAGGTTGCCTGCCCAACGAGTTCTCTGAATTTCTAATTGTTCTTTGTGAACGGGGAAATCAGAGGAGACATTGGCTTCCTTTACATATCTAATTTTTATTTTGTTTTTTAATAAGTATACAGTGTATTCCATATCTTCTACAACTGAGCTAGATGACCATGGGTATTGTTCTAATATTTCCCTCGCAAAAACCATTCCTGTGCCTCTTAACTGAATTGCTAAATTCATCGTTTCTTTGGGCATATAGAAAAGATTGTTTTCTATAATATTACCAACGGTTACTGCATAGCTCATAGGACTATCATCTGGATTTGATGATACATCATTTGCCTGAAGAACTTTATCACCATTTTGAAGATATAAATCAAATGTTTTAAGGGCGTGTGAATCTATTTCACAGTCAGCATCTATAACAACAAAAGCATCATGCTCATTCTGTAATGTTTTATTAAATGCCCATTCAAGTGCATAACCTTTGCCGATGTCTGTCTTGTCGATTCTGACTAAGCACTCCACTGATTGTTCTTTAGTAATTGATTCGGTTTTGTCAGTACAGTTATCAGCTATAACATATATTTTATAATTTTCAGTTGGATAGTCGACATTTTTACAGGAGAATATTGTTTTTAATATTGTTGTTTCTTCGTTATGCGCAGGTATAATAATTGCAAATTTTGTTTTATTTTTTGATATTAACGGATTAACACAATTTTTTTTGTTGTAAATCGTGGCGGTAATCATAAGTATCAAATAATATAAAGATATGAATGCTGCGGGAATTACTAAAAGCGTGGTGATGATTATAAGTGCCATAATTCAGTCTATTTGTTTTCAAATTCAGTATAAAGGTTGTAATATTTATTAACTGTATTTTCAATGGAAAATGTTTCACATACACGAGTGTATGCGTTTTTTGCGAGCATGTTTGCTTTTGGCTTATCGTTAAATAATACTTCAATTGCATCGGCGATTTGAGTTGGTTCTTTGGATTTAATGAGTAAACCAGACTCATTATTAATAACTACCTCAGGAGTGCCACCAACAGCTGTTGCTATTACGGGAAGTTGAGCTCTCATTGCTTCTAGCAATGCAATCGAGAGGCCCTCAGATAGTGACGGTAGTAAAAAAATGTGGCTAATTGCGAGAATATTAGCTACATCATTACGAAAGCCTAAAAATATTACACTTTCGCCGACACCTAATGCTGCAGCCTGTTTTTCTAATTCAGGACGAAGCCTTCCATCACCAAGTAGTATAAATTTTACATTAATATTGCGCTCTTTTAGTTGCTTTGCTGCTTCTATTAAATATTTATGACCTTTAACAGGGTGATTTAGGTTTGCAGTTGTTGTAATTAAGAAGTCAGATTCAGTTACTTTGAGTGATTTCAGTAGCGCTGACTTGTCTTCACTGAGTTCAGGTTTTGTTGTTTCGATCCCGTTGTATATAATATGCAGTTTATTTTCCGGAATTTTCTCGGATTTGGATCTTATTTTGGATATATATTCTGCAATAGGTATGATCGTATTGGTGTATTGGTTTGCAAATTTTAAAATAGGGTAGTGGTATTTTGATAAGCCAAACCCTGTGTCTTCTCTATTGGATAAAATGTTTTTAATGCCAGTTATTTTTGCACTGAGTGTGCCTAATATTTGTCCCCAGAAAAAAAATGTATGTATGGCATCATATTTTTGAAGTCTCATGATTTTTAGTAAATAAAAGAAACTTTTAATTAGATGTTTTCCAGGAAAATTAAATTTAGATTTTAATGGGAGGTAGTATACAGGAATATCCAAATCATCAGAAAACTTCTTATAGAAATTATCTTCATTAGATATTATAAAGAGACTTGCTTCAACATCCTTATGTTTAATGTTTTTAATTAAAGAATATAAGTGGCTTTCTGTTCCTCCACCACCAAATGATCCAAATACATATAATATTTTCATATTTTTATCAGTGACAAATAATTAAAATTTTGTAGAAGAAACTTCGTTGATGGAATTTACCCAGCATTTAAGGCTGTTGTCGGGCATAAATTTTTGACTGCTAATTTTTGCGACATTTCCCATTTTTATTGCCAGAGATCTATCATTTACGAGAAATGAAATTTTTTCAGCAATATCTTCAGCAGAGTGAGGGTCGATCAAAAAACCGCTAATATTGTCTTCTATAACTTCAGGTATGCCGCCAACATTTGAACCTATAACAGGCCTGCCAGCACCCATTGCCTCTATTAAGGTTTTACCAAGCGCTTCAGAAAAAGATGGAAGTACGAGTAATAGTGCTTCAGCGAGTAACCCCTTTATTTTTGACGGTTGCACGAAACCCTTCACCTCTACATGTTTTTCTAAGTTATATTTTTCTATCGAAGATTTAACATCTGACATTGATGGGCCATCCCCTATTATCACAAGTTTGAGGTTTAGATCCTTCTTATTGAGAATTATGGAAAAAGCCTCGATTAGAGTAGTAACATTTTTATTGCGGTCCAGTCGACCGACATAGTAAATATTGTTAGGTGTATTATCATCAAGTGGGGCAATTTCTCTATAACTTTCATCAAGTGAAAATGCTTGCGGCATAAGTTTAATTTTATCAGGACTTATATTCATTTGTTCTGAAACATTAGAAATAAACTTTTCTGAGACTGTCCCGATTGCAGTTGCAGAGTTGCAAACGTAAGAAAAAAACATACTCTTATAAAGATTGATAGCTTTATAGTAAATGTTTAACGCAATGTTTTTAGCATAAGAACTTGAAGAAACAGGGGGGAAATCAAACCAATCATATGAGTAGTGAAATATAGAAGGAATTCCGAGTTGTTTCGCTGCAATTACTGCTGACATACCAATCTCGCGAGGGCCTTTTCCTATTATAATATCAAAGTTGTTATGATTGCATATTTCTTTAGTTAGTTTTATTGACTGTAAGATGTTAATTATTGGTGGTAGTGAGTGAAAGTAGGGCTTGAATTTATCTGTTTCGTGGACATTGAGTTTTTCATCAACGCTATTCATGTTTTCAGGGATAGATTTTGAATGGATAATATAAGGTAAAATATCAACATTAACTTTAGATAGAAGATATTTGATCTGGTTCGGTGTTCCTCCGTCTGTATAGAATCGTCCATTAAATTTATAGAAGATCTTGTCAGTAACTATTAGAATGTTAAGTGCTTTCACAGTTTTTTTGATTAATCTATGGTAATTGTGAAGTATATTATATTTCAAATATAATTTCATAGATTGTTTTGTTTAATTGCTCGAAATACTCGGTCACCCCCCCTCCATTCTTTTTGTTAATAATTTTCTAAACTCACGTCACTCTTGGTTTTTCGTAATTTATTTACAAATTCTGTATATAATTCTTTATATTTTATCACGCAAATCTATAGTTTTGAGCTGGTACATGCGAAGCGATTTTTAGAGAGGCGAATGAAAAAACCCAGCAAACTCCATACGGAATTATACTGGGCTTAGTGATAAATCTTTAGTTATTTATTGGATTTTCAGATTTTATTTGAACTTAAATCAGTGACATTGTTTACTGAGTAGAGAGGTTGTCAGCTAATTCGTTAATGTATTCTTCGATAGCAGTGTAACCAGATGGCATAATAGTATTATTATCGGCCGTATTGGGGTTCAAGTTATTGCTTGTTTCCCATGCATCAGGCATTCCATCATCATCACTATCTAATGCGGCTGTGCCAACCGTTAAGCCTGTGAGGAAGTTTGTTGGTACACGAGCGCCGTATTCACCAGTGCGGTCCGTTGTTTCCTGGACATTGCGTGCGTCAATACTATCACGAGGTAAAGTACCTGCATTATTTAACACTAATGTGTATGCGTCGGTAGTATCCTGCTTAGTGACAGGTACATATCCAGCATAACTAGTGAAATCAAATGCGTTCGCTGAGCGTTTTGACTCAGGCATAACCAGATTATCAAAAGTAGGGTGTAAAGCTGGTTTTGCCCATGGGTTATCAACTACTCCAACGTATTTGCCTGGGTCGTCAACGTAGTTATTTGCCAGGTAGTATGACAGGGTAGAGCTTGTACCCCCATTCTCATCGTCAAAATAGAATGGAATTAAAGAGGCGGAAGGGCCTTTCTTATAATAGTTTCCGACAATGTTAAATTGATCGGTCGCCGGATTATGGTGGATGAAGCCATGACGAGCATTGTAAATAACATTGTTAATGACCTCTGCTGGACCATTAGCTAGTGCCGGATTACGGTTAACGTTATTGGAAAACAGGTTGTGATGCAAGCTAACACGATATCCGTCCGGGCCATTAATCAGCCCGTAATTATGGCTATTATTTTTAGATGTAACGAGCGCGCCTTCCTGAATAGTTGACCATTGTAGTGTGACATCTTTAGCTTCATATATATCAATGGTTTCATCAGCACCAAATGCCACGGATATATGATCGAATATCAGATTCTTGTTAAGTGAAAATTGCATCGCATCATATTGATCAGCTACAGTTTTGCTTGAGTCAGCCGGTAGTAGTGGAGGTCTAACCCGAAGGTGGCGAATAATGATGTTATCTATACCCGTGCGGTAATTGCTATAGAGTCTCCCATTAATTGTAATACCAGCACCCGGAGCTGTTTGGCCTGCAATAGTTACATCGCCATATGGAACATAGATGATATCGGCTTTAATTACACCGCTAACTTCAAATACGATAATGCGAGGTTCGTTTTGATCAAGTGCTTCCTGTAGGCTGCCGGGGCCTGAGGCATTTAAGTTTGTAACCTTAATCACTCTTCCTCCTCGTCCACCTGTCGCACCTGCCCCAAAACCTTGAGCGCCTGGGAAAGATGAGATAGTAGGTGAGGTTGCAGGTGTTCTAAACTGTAATACGTTAGAAGATTGCGGGGTACTTCCTGATGTATTACTGGTTACCTTATAGAAGTAATTGGTATCAGGTGTGAGTTGAGTTAATTCAACTGAATGAGCAATTGTTAAGCCCGTACCGTTAGCAGAGAGTGTGAGGTTGTTTTGATCTGTACCATATGTAACGGTCGAGTCAGATGAAATAGATGAACTCCAGCTGATGGTAGCTGAAGTAGCCGTGACGCTATTGGCTTGCATGCTTGTTAGTGTTAACGCAGTATTCGCGGAGCCATCAGTTATATCAAAGGTATCAACAGGTCCTGTGTTAATGCCCAGACTGGTTGTTTCACCATGAATGTTAGCGCCATTAATTGTGATTTTAGTATAAGTGGTCATATTGTCGTTTTTAGAAGGTGCAGTCCACTTATTGTAATAAACATCAGTATGCCATCCGCCGGTCACATTATTGAATAAACCGCCAGCTGATCCAGCAGTCAGGTACATAGTACCTGTGTTATCTATTGAATTGCCTTTGATTCTGTGGCTACGCTCATATGCATGGTTGTGACCATTGACAGCGAGTTTCACATTGTGTTTTTCGAATAGAGCTCTAATCTTATCAGCGCCGCTGAATGGGAGGTGACCGTCACCACTGCCAAGGAAAACAGCATGTGTGAAAGCAAGGATGTTGTCGTATTTTCCTTCAGCTTCTTCTAGCTCTTTACGAAGCCAGTCAAATTGAGCTGCTTTATAGCAATTTTTATTACGGGTTGGATCATCGTAAAGCTCTTCTGCAGAGCAGTATTCAACGCAGCTGTTATAGCCTGGGCTACCATTGCATGAAGAGAGGATGGTGTTGCTATCACCGTTCTGTCTCATCATTATGAATAGTGTGTTTTTGTATGGGAAAGAGTAGTAAAAATCGCCACCATGTGCAGATGCAGAAGATGATTCTTTGTTACAAATGTCGCCGTGTGGATGATTAATGTAATCCGCTGGAGTATTAGGCGCAATGAATTCACAAATACCGTCACCACATGGGTCTGGGTACCAGGCACTGCCCCAGTTGTCATCGTGATTACCTATGATGGGGAAATAGGATGAAACAAGACCTGCTTTTGGTTCCCTGTCTTTTATAGCGCTCAGCATTTCGCGCGCATTGCCATTTGGGATACCATTTTTACATGCATTAGTGCCAGCAGTGATGGTTGGATCACTTGCGAAACACATGGTTTCGTTATTTCCATTGATGTAGCCATCAATTATGTCGCCAGTTGATATGAAGAAATCAATATTGGCTTCAGCTGCCATTAAATCAATAGTGCGTTGAACACGGTCATTCCGACCACATCCGCCACCGTTAAAATCACCAAATACGATAAAGCTAAATGAGTCTAAAACGGGAGATGTAGCTGATACTGTAGATGAGTTAATGGATGTATTGCCTGCAGCATCAATCGCTGTGATGTGATACTGGTAATTAGTCGTTGAAATGACTGATTTGTCGCTAAAGTTGGCTGTCGCAGAAATGCCGATTTGTTGGTTATCTCTGTAAATTATATAGTTAGATACAGAAATATTGTCAGTGGAGGCCGTCCAGCTGAGGTCAATGCTATTATCGGATACAGTCGCAGTAGGGTTTTGAGGAGTCGAAGGTGCCTGGTTATCAACTACTGGAGGTATTGACGGTGGTGGAGGGCTCGTTGGTGGTGGCGGGCTCGTTGGTGCATTGTTTCCAGTGGTTACTGAAAGTAATTCACTGTTGTCTGAAATATTATTTCTAGCGTCAAAAGCAATAATATAGTAGTTGTAAGTTGTATCATCGCTAACACTTGAATCGGAATAGTTTAAAGAGGTGCTTGTGTCTAAGAGAGCTTGATTGCGATAGATTCGATAGCCGGTCACAGCAGTGTTATCTAATGAGGCACTCCAGCTAAGTTGAATACTGGATGATGACAGGGCAGCGCTAAAATTTTGCGGAGTACTCGGTGCCTGTGTATCCGAGTTGTCAGGTATGTCATTAGGAATGTTATTACCTGAATCTGGATCGGAGCTTTTTATCTGATTGGCTTCATCTGTACTGCCGACACACGCATTCAGAGTCAATGTAGCAAGTAAAATCAAACTGCTTTTACGTAATGTATTGAAAATGGCTGAAATTTTTTGATGTTCCATAGAAAATCCTATTAGATCTGTATGTTTTAAAACAAATGGATGTTGTGTGCAGGTCAGGTGTTGCGGGTTTTCATATGTATTTGATGATTTGAAAGAATTATATTCGTCGGAGTATGGGGTTACTGTGTTGTAGTTCAAATAAATCTCACGATAGCTTCGTAGAACCTTGACGTGGTTCAAATTACTTCAGATAAAATGCGATTTTGTACGAAATTAGCGTTTTTAGTTGTAGGCAAAATGAAGTCGCCCTTGTGAGAAGGTGGAGTCAAATTTGATCATCTTATTGTGTTCCGTTAAGCAGTATTGTGTACTCTACAAAATACTGTCTATATTATACTTGTTAGAAACTAGCCGCAGCTTCTTAGCATTAATGGGCCAACATGCTAATACGTTTCTTTAGGATTCGGTGGTATACTACTGTTAATTATCGGATTCTGAAAGAGGATTCGGGTTAAAAGTCTCTTCAAAAGCATTAAATTTGGTAATAAATGTCAAAATCCGTCTCACTTCAAAATTTTGCCAAGCACTCATCAATATACGCCCTAGGTAGTATCATCAATCGTCTTGGTGCTTTTATACTCTTGCCGGTCTATACCAACTATCTTACGACTACGCAGTATGGTGTTCTCGAGCTTCTTTATGTGACGGCATCGCTTTTAACGTCTTTTTTAGGAATGAGTTTTTCGCACGCCTGTTTGCGATTTTATTTTGAATATGATGAAGCTGATAAGCGTAAACAGGTCATTGGAACCACTTTAATTTCATCATTTGTTATCACTGGTGTTGGGGTTGTGTCGTTGATACCTTTTGTTGGTGATATGTCAGAGTTTTTATTTGATACGTTAGAATACCAAGATTTATTTTATTTTACCTTTTTAATCTTTGTTTTGAGCATGTCAAATGAGATATGTTATGCCTATTTTAGAGCAAAAGAATACTCACTGAAATTTATCGTTTCTTCGACCCTGCAATTTATTATACAGGTTGCCACTAATATATATACAGTGGTATTTTTAGATATGGGAATTCAAGGAGTTTTAATAGGAAACCTTCTGGCAACAATTACAATCTGGATCTATCTAGCAACTATTACAGTTAAAGAAAATCGGTTAACGGTTAATGGTGAAATTCTAAAAGGGATAATGTTGTATACCTATCCGTTTATTTTGTCGAGTATAGCTGTCGTCATTAGTGCTAATGTTGACAAGTATATTATCAAATCATCGATATCGCTTGGTGCTGTTGGTATTTTTGCATTATCTCAAAAATTTTCCATGTTACTGGAAGAGTTGTTTTCAGGGCCTTTTAAAAAGAATTTTAGTCCTTTTAGATTTTCTATTATGAAAAGAGATGATGTCGGCCACCTGCTTTCAAAACTGTTAAATTATTATGCGATGGGACTAGCGTTCTTTGCATTGTCGATATCATTTTTTGTTCCGGATATTCTACGGGTGATGAGTAGTGAAGAGTTTTGGCCGGCTGCGGCGATCGTACCTATTCTTTTATTCGCTCTTGTTTTTGAGGGTATAGGTTATGTTTTTCAAACTGGAATCATGTACTCAAAAAAGACTCGATATTTTATGTATATCAGAGTGTCTTCAGCGATATTACTTATACTGGCAAACGTGATTTTAATACCGTTGTGGAATGTAGAAGGCGCTGCAATCAGTCGGGTTTTGATTGGCGTGTTTGCAGCAGTGTTAACACTATATTATTCTCAGCGGGTTCATCAAATATCATTTGAATTTAAGGCCTTGTTCAAAGTTATATTTATATTGCTTTTTGTGTATTTCGCTTTTTATATAGTGCCGGTTGAATCATGGCAATGGCTAATCGCTATAAAAATTAGCTTATTAATGTTTTTTGTTTTTCTGTTAAGAAAATCAGGTGCTTTAACGTCTGATGATATGAAAAACATAATGGATTTTTTGAGGAATGTTGTTTCCAAGATGGGTTTCATTAGGAAATAAAAGAGCATATTCGGTTGTCGACGATATAAATACTCGTGACTCTGACTCAATATCGATCAGATTAGCATGATGTCCAGGTGTCTAAACGTTATAGAGTATGATTTTTAAGGCAGTATCAGTTAGAGTGTGTGATAGTGTGCCTTACTTGATTTGCGAGCAATATAAGCATGTTTTATTGGTGCGGAGAAGAAAGTTGGGGATTCAAGATGAAGAAATATAGCCAGCCACATTGTTTATAAAGAAACGGAATAGAAAAATGAGTGTTAGTGTTAAACCAGTAGATGATAATTATATATTTCAGTTGACCTGGCTAAGAGGTCTGGCAGCTTTTTTTGTTATTGTATCGCACACTTTTCGTGCAACAGAGGTTAAGTATAGCGAAAATGATGAGGTCAGTAGTTTTTTTCTTTTATCGCTATTTGATTTAGGTAGTTTTGGAGTTGTGCTTTTCTTTGCACTGAGTGGTTGTACGCTATTTATAAGCAATGCTAGTAAGGTCGGGTTTAATGATCTTGGTGTTTTTTATGTGAAAAGGTTTTTTAGAATTTGGCCGGCATTTGCAATCGCTATAATTTTTTATATTAGTTTTAGGTGGTTTTTTTCCACATGGTATATTGAGCCGCAAGGGCTTTGGGTTGAAAAACAATTTCTACTCGAATATTCGATTTATGATCTTATATCATATCTTACGTTTACATCTAATTTTGCGGGATCAGGTGGGTATTTTAATAATGCATTCTGGAGTTTGCCGGTTGAGTTTCAGTATTATATAATTTTTCCTGTTATTATTGCTTCGCTTAAGTTTGGTGCGTTGGGCCCAATGGTTATCGGTGTGGTGCTATATTTTTTTCCAAAACTGGGTCTCATTATAATGGACGATAATGTCGTTTTTTTATTGGCATTCAGTTTTTGTGGTGGTGTAATGGCTGGGTATCTTTATAATAAGTATCCCGTTCGGCTCAATCCAGTATTTGGGTTGGTTTTATTTACAGGGCTTTTAGGGTTGGCATCAGCTATTTCACAATCTTATCTTGTGCTTCCAGATTTAATGTTTATTTCTTCAAAATCTAACTGGTATAGTAGTATTGCTATTGTCTCGGTATATATAGTGCTAGTGACGAAAATAAACCTGCATAATAAACTTGAAGCTTTCCTTAAGCACTATGGAACCATTTCCTACAGTACATACCTGTATCATAACTTATTTGTTGCGATTGCAGTCTTATTTATCATAAATTTTGAAATTTATGATAAAGATTTACGACTGTTTATAACGTTTGTATTTACCTTATTGGCAAGTTATTTTGTTGCTTCATGGTCGTATAAATTTGTTGAAATGCCATCAATTAATATTGGAAGAAATATTATAAAAAAATACAGTAAACGTTGATTAGATTTTACTGGTTGAATCTGATCTTTTAGTACATAGAAACAGGTGTTATTATTCCACCTGTTAGTTAGCGTGTTTTGTTGACTAGTGAAGTGATAGCGCAGACTGTTTTTTGTGCTAAAATTATTCAAATGCTGCTACAAGGAATTACCTA
>Ga0316206_1001629_pt1 | contig 18709 bp, 12 predicted proteins | sample 6monthpyrite_MG_FD_204942 | JGI IMG/M metagenome (GOLD analysis project Ga0316206, IMG submission 204942) | Microbial mat bacterial communities from mineral coupon in-situ incubated in ocean water Damariscotta River, Maine, United States -... | ecosystem: Environmental > Aquatic > Marine >... | reverse complement strand
TGCGACCACAGCAAACCCACGGCCTTGTTCACCGGCGCGTGCAGCTTCAATGGCAGCATTAAGCGCAAGTAAATTGGTTTGTTCTGCTATACCTTTGATAACATCAAGTACTGTACTGATGTTAGTACTATCCCGGTCGACTTGCTCAATAACGGTCGCTGCCTTGTCGACCACTTTTGCTAATGACTCAATCGAGTCGACAGTGCTTTTCACCACCTGTTGGCCAGCTTGAGATTCCATATTAGCCTCATTTGCAGACTCCGAGGTGAGTTGTGCATTTTGAGCAACTTCATGAATCGCAGCAGTCATTTCATTCATTGCGGTTGCTGCTTGATGAATTTCAGCTTGCTGTTTTTGGATACCTTTATTGCTGTCATTACTTACAATTGATAATTCTTCAGATGTGGTTGCTAGTTCGGTTGCAGCCTGATTCATGGTTGAAATCATGCTATGCAATTTTTTTCGCATTAGATTGAGTGCAGCCAGTAATTTTCCTATCTCATCATTTCCGTCGGCATGAATATCTTCGGTTAAATCGCCATCAGTAATTCTTTGGGCACTATTAAGCGAGCGCGTTAACCCAAACGTAAGACGTGTTACTCCCATTATTGTAACGAGTAAAAAAAGAACAGCGATAGCTACCCCGGTAAGGGTGATAGTAATGAGCATTTTAAAAGCAGCTTCTTCATGATGCTCGGCATTTTTTGCCGACTTATCGGTGAAGCTTCCAATTTCCAATAATAGTTTTTCCAGTTCGTGATTAAGAACTTCTTCTTCTTTTTCTATTTTTTCTGCATTTTTAATAGCATCATGCGTTTTTCCCTCAGTAAGAAGGTTAAACGTCTGTTCAGCATGTTTGGTAAAGCCTTGATGTTCTATTTCAATGCGCTTAAGGGTACTGGCAACAAGCTTAAATTCATCTGCTACTTCTTGGATATGGGATGTTGTAATTATTTTTTCTGCCATCGCTTCTCCTTTTTTAATGTTTTTGGTTACTTTTTGGGAGTAACTCGAGAATATTTTTACAGCTTCCTTAAAGTGTTGGAGCGCTACAGGATCACTCTGTATATTTGTGCCAAAACGGAGTGCGCGCTCAAAGTATATTGATTGTTCTAATTGATGTGTGGTTATTCCGGTGAGAATACGCGTGAACGGGATGTCTTCTTCGGCTATCGATATCAACTCGCCACCAATTCGGCTTATTGCAGATAAGGCATAAATGACTGATATTGCCAATGAGCCAAATAAAATCGCTACCATTATGTAAATTTTTAATTTGATTGAAATATTATTTAAGCTTATCATTTTAGTAACCTTAATTTTTACATGTGTTTATTGGCTAGTCATGAAATGAAACTTTAGCAATAGGGGCTTATTTTGATTGCTACACTAAATCATACTGTTATCGGCCAGATTGAGTTAATCTTTAGTTTTCAGGTATTAACTACTATTTTCTTATTGATTATAAGATTATAAAGTTTTGAGGTTTTGGTTTGGCTTCTTTAAAGGACAATATGGTCAGTTTGTCTATTTTATATCAGGGATAAAAGCTTATTCTTATCAAAATGGATTGCTATCGGATTCCAACTGAATAATTTTTTACTGATTTGTGGGGGAATGTATTTTATTGAGTCATAAAGTACAAAAGAATAATATTCGTTATTAATAATATTGCACTTATGATTTGCCACGCTCTTACCGGGTTGCGTTTAATTAAGGGAATATAATCGTTATTAATAAGTCTGGAATCAGCATGACTTAACGCATAAACAAATTCGGATAATTTGTTGAAGCGATTATCAGGATTTATAGTGACGGATTTTTCTAACGCCTTATCAACCCACACGGGTATCTCGGGACTATAGCGTTTAGCTGAAATATAATTTACCTTTAATATGTTTTTAGCGGTAAGTTCTTTGCCGTAGGGCAAATGGCCAGTGAGTAGCTCATAGGTAATAACGCCTAAAGAAAAGATATCGGAACGATTACTGCCTGTGTTGCCAGTATGATATTCCGGTGCGGTATAATTTATTGTGCCAAGAATATTGTTGAATTGAATAGGAGCGCTAATTTCATCTATGCCTGCAATTTTAGTCGAGCCAAAGTCAATAATTTTAAGTGTGCCATTATTATCAACAATAATGTTTTCGGGTTTTAAATCCTGGTGGATCATTTCAAGACGATGGAAAGCACGCAGTCCGCGTGAAATTTGCTCTACAAAGTCTCTAACGGTGTTTAAGTTTGCTCGTGGTTCATCGTCGATCCATTGGCGTAAGGTGCGTCCTTCAATAAGTTCGGCAATATAATACAGCGCAGTACGTTTGCGATGAATTTCAAGAACTTTCATTACGTGAGAATTATTAATTCTGCGTCCGGCCCATTCTTCATGCAGAAATAGACTAATATATTCGGCGTCATCATCGTAATTAACAGAAGGTGCTTTTAAAACCACCTTGTCCTGGGTTTCGTTATCCTGTGCTAAATACACTTCGGTGCGTTTATTCGAGAATAAATGCCGTAATATTTTATAACCATCAAGAATCATCCCTGGCTCTAAAATAGGAGGGAAGGGTAGCTCGGTGAGTTTTTGATAGAATTCCTCTTCGTTTTCACCCGGTAGTGTCTTTACCCTGATTATTTGGCAGGTGACATTATCGTTGGTTTTATTTATTAGCGCTTCTTCTGTTATCAACTTGGCAGCGAGATTTAAGTTTTCTGAATTTTTTTGTAATATGTCTGTAATGACATTATCACTAACAAATTCATGAATACCATCGGTTAACGTAACAAAGGTATCACCAACCTCGAGAGGTATGCTTTTATAGTCAATATCAAGACGTACATCTATACCCACCGCCCGGGATAATAACGATTTATTTTCATTTATTTGTACACGGTGATCATTAGTAAGTTGTTTATATTCAGTGCCGCGTAAACGATAGATACGTGAATCACCTACATGAAAAATAAACCCGGTATTGGATTTCAAAATTATGGCACTTAAAGTCGTCACCATGCCTTTGTGTGACTGGTACTTTCGTTGACCATTGCCATGTAACCAGTGATTGAGTGCCGCAATTATTTTTTGTGCTGATGTTTGTACCGTCCATGTTTCAGGAGTACTGAAGTAGTCATTCAGAAAGCCTTGTACACAAGCCTGACTTGCTTCACGACCGGCGTCACTGCCACTCATGCCATCTGCAATCGCAATTGCAATCCCTTTGGTTTGCAATTGTTGTCCGTCAGCAATCCGGATGCCACAGGCATCCTGATTCTCTTGCTTGCCACCCGCCAGGCAGAGCTGTGCAGATTCGATTGTAAGTATTTGTTTCATTCTACTATTATAATTGCGACGTGTTAAAAAAGGCCATAGACATGTTGTCTATGACCCTTGAGGTTAACTTAAACCGGCAGGATTATTCAACTTCAATCATCTGTACTGTGCCATCAGGTAATACCTCAACCATTTGGTCTTTTGGATTATCCAGAAAAAAAGCAATGATGATGAATACTATGAGCGCGAACGTCGCAATGACCATAAAGAATATATCTGTCGCGACAAATGAAAGGGTGGTTAAGAAGGTAACCGCACCGACATTACCATAAGCGCCAGCCATGCCGGCAATCTGTCCGGTTAGGCGACGTTTTACTAATGGAATGATAGCAAATACAGCACCATTGCCGGCATTAACAAATACTGAACTAAAAATTACCGCGGCAACAGCTAAGTAAATACTCCACTCGCTGGTGATTAAACTTAATAAATAATAACCCACACCGGTGCCCGCCATAAGAATGGCTAAAGACAATTTTCGACCATACTTATCACTAATCCAACCGCCGGCTGGACGCATGATTAGATTAAGTCCGGCAAAGACTGAGGCTATCAAACCGGCTTGGACAGCTGAGAGGTTAAAGGTATCCATAAAATATAAGGGCAATATTGAGACTACCGCGAGTTCCGAACCAAAGGTCACCATGTAAGCTAAATCCAGAATCGCAACTTGTTTGAATTTGTAACGTTCAATTTCCGGAACGGTTTTGGTGAATACGTGTTTGTTAATTTGATAGATACGTATCGATTGGAAAGTATATAAACTACCTAAAATAATGTAAATCATCGTGGTAACGCCACTGCTTAACATCGCTAAATTGGTAGGGCTTAACTTCCAGGTTAAAACGGCCAGAGCTGCAAACAATGGAATGTTCATGACTAAATATAAAAAGAAATCGAAAGTACTGGTGATTTCAAGTCCGCCATTTTTTTTAGGTTTAAAATAAGTAGAGCCTTTAGGAGTATCCGTCACACTGAAAAAATAAACGGCTGAATAAACTAACGAAACCACTCCGGTAGAACCAATCGCCCAACGCCAGCCATCGGCACCACCAAACATTAGAGCAACCGTTGGTAAGACCACGGCCGCACCGGCAGAACCAAAGTTACCCCAACCACCATAAATACCTTGTGCAAGGCCGGTTTGTTTTGCTGGAAACCATTCACCAATCATTCGAATGCCAATAACAAACCCTGCACCAACAAAACCTAACAGGAAGCGCATTAGCGCGAGTTGCTGATAATTGTCTGCCATTGCAAAACCAAAGCAGAGAAAGCTGGAAACAAACAGTAGCATGGAATAAATGCGGCGCGGGCCGAAGGCATCAACCAACATACCAATAATAATTCGGGCAGGAATCGTCAACGCAACATTTAAAATGAGTAAGGTTTTAACTTGTTGTTCAGTTAAGCCCATTGATTCACGCATCATGCCTAATAACGGTGCATGGTTAAACCAGACAAAAAAACTGATAAAGAATGCCATCCAACTTAAATGCAGAATCCGCATTTTTCCGCTAAAGGATAAAAGATTCATGTTTGTTGTCGTCGTTGACATGTGATTTCCTCAGTAAAATAATTATTGTTGATTTGTACTAGAGCAAAACATGTGCCATTAGAATAACTTCTTGTTTTATATGGAAAATAATTATAAATTGCATTCTGAATGCACTAATTTAGTGCGTATTTTAGAGGTGCTTCATAAGAAAACCCTTAAATTGTGCACTGTAGATATTTCACTAAATACTAAGCCAAATTTGCATTCATTCAATGCGTTGAGACAGCGATCTGCACTTTAATGGTGCGATTTTAATTGCTAGTTGATTGCTCTTTAAATTTTTCACTCCTAAAAAATAATAGTAATTTCAATAGGTTAAATCATATTTAAGGGTTTTCTAATACGCTGGCATGGTGCTTGCTCTATAGATTACATAACAAAATTTTTTGTGTGAGCAATCCACAGTAATTTAATACTTAAAATAAGACTCAACGTGGAGTTGGATAATGAAAGATAAACTAGTAGTAATTGGGAATGGCATGGCCGGCATGCGAACGGTCGAAGAGCTTTTAAAAATCGCCCCCGATGCTTACGACATATCCGTATTTGGCGAAGAGCCCTATGGTAACTACAACCGCATCATGCTTTCACCCGTGTTAGCTGGCGAAAAAACCATTGATGAGATCATGCTAAATGACTTGCAGTGGTATGAAGACAATAACATCACCTTATATAAGGGTTGCAAGGTTGAGAATATTGATCGTAAGAAACGTACTGTTACTGCAAGCGATGGTACAACTGTTAGCTATGACCGCTTATTAATTGCAACCGGTTCAACGCCGTTTATTATTCCGCTTCCTGGTCATGACTTACCGGGTGTTATCGCTTTCCGGGATATAGCCGATGTGGATACCATGGTTGAAACCTCTAGACATAAGAAAAATGCCGTTGTGATTGGTGGTGGTTTGCTTGGGCTTGAAGCCGCCAACGGTTTAATGGAACAAGGCATGAAGGTGAAGGTGATTCATATTATGGATACCTTGATGGAACGCCAGCTCGATGAACCGGCTGCAAAAATGTTGCAAACAAATTTGGAAGAACGTGGCCTTGAATTTTTAATGGGAGCACAAACTGCTTCCATTGAAGGCGATGGCAAGGTTGAGAGAGTTTGTTTTAAAGACGGCTCATCAATTGATGCCGACATTGTTGTCATGGCAGTCGGTATACGTCCTAACTTTGAACTTGCTGCAAAAGTTGGTATTCATTGTGAACGCGGTATTGTTGTTAATGACACCATGCAAACATTTGACCCGGTGGTTTATTCTGTAGGTGAATGTGTACAGCATCGTGGCCAAACCTATGGTTTGGTTGCGCCGTTATTTGAAATGGCAAAGGTCTGTGCCAACCATTTAGCTAAACATGGCATTGGTATCTATAAAGGCACCATGACCTCAACCAAATTAAAAGTAACTGGTATAGATTTATTTTCCGCCGGTGATTTTACTGGCAATGATAATACCGAAGATCTGGTGTTTAAAGATGCATCACGTGGGGTGTATAGAAAATTAATGGTACAAGACAATATTATTCAAGGCGCCGTAATGTATGGCGATACCATTGATGGTACCTGGTACTTTGATTTAATGCGTGACAAAACCGATATCAGTGATTTCCGTTCCACAATTTTATTTGGCCAGGCACATTTAGGTGATTCGGGGCATGGTGATGCCATGACGACTCAATCTGGTCGTGTTGCAGCAATGGCCGATAGTGCTGAGATTTGTGGTTGTAATGGTATTTGTAAAGGTGACATTGTTAGCGCCATTATCGATAAAAAATTATTTACCCTCGATGAAGTACGCGCACACACCAAAGCTTCCAGTTCATGTGGTTCATGTACCGGTTTAGTTGAAGCGTTAATCTCGCATACTGTTGGTGGGGATTATTCTGTTGCGCCACATTTGAAACCGATGTGTGGTTGTACAGAACATTCGCATGATAGTGTCCGTGCAGAAATACTTAACCAAGAATTAAAAACAATGCCTGCTGTACGAGAGACGTTAGGTTGGGATACACCCGATGGCTGTCCTAAGTGCCGTATGGCCTTGAACTATTATTTATTGTGTCAGTGGCCAACTGAATACAAAGACGATAGCCAGTCCCGTTTCATTAATGAACGTGCGCATGCCAACATTCAACACGATGGTACCTACTCGGTTATTCCTCGGATGTGGGGCGGTATGACAACCCCAAAAGAACTGCGAGCGGTTGCGGATGTTGCTGAAAAATTCAATGTTAAAACAGTTCATGTAACCGGTGGCCAACGCATTGGTTTGTATGGATTGAAGAAAGATGAATTGCCTGCAGTTTGGGAGGCATTCACTGATGCAGGAATGGTATCGGGCCATGCTTACGGTAAAGCATTACGTACGGTTAAAACCTGTGTCGGTAAAGAATGGTGTCGCTTTGGAACTCAGGACTCAACCCGTATGGGTATTAAACTTGAAGAGTTAAGTTGGGGCTCCTGGACACCACATAAATTTAAAATGGCCGCATCAGGTTGCCCGCGTAACTGCGCAGAAGCAACCATTAAAGATTTTGGTGTGGTCTGTGTTGATTCAGGTTATGAACTCCATGTTGGCGGTAACGGCGGGATTAAAGTGCGATCAACGGATTACTTATGCACAGTAAAAACAGAAGAAGATGTTCTGGAATATGCCGCAGCCTATATGCAATTTTATCGTGAAAATGCACATTACCTTGAACGTACTGCGCCCTGGATTGAGCGTGTCGGTTTACAACGGGTAAAAGATGAGATTGTTGAAGATGCTGAAAAACGTAAAATTTACGCTGCACGATTTGCCGTCGCGCAATCTGTTGCACAAGATGATCCGTGGAAAGAACGTGTTGACGGTGGAGAGAAACATGAGTTTATTCCACTAAAAGAAATTAGAGGCTAAGAATGATGAGTAACTGGATTGAAGTAGGCAGTTTAAACGATATACCAAAACAAGGTGCACGCGTAGTTCGAACAGACAAAGGTGATATAGCTGTGTTTCGTACTGACAGTGATGAAGTTTTTGCGGTTAAAGATGAATGCCCGCATAAGAAAGGTCAGTTATCGCAAGGGATAGTCTTTGGTTCCAAAGTGGCTTGCCCATTACATAACTGGATGATCAATTTAGATTCAGGCGTTGCTGTTGCACCGGATGAAGGTTGTGCCGCGACCTTCCCTATAAAAATGGAGGGTGAAACAATAATGTTGTCAGTGACACCTAATGAAGGCTGCCCTAATAATGAGTAAAATAATTTATTTATGATTAATTGAGAATAAATATGAGTACAAAATCAAGCGCTATTGAAGTTAAAGATCGCATTATCAATGTAGATGATGAAGGTTATCTATTAGATCCCACAGACTGGAATCTGGATGTTGCAAATAAAATGGCCGATATACTCGAAATTGATATGACCGAGCATCATTGGGATGTTGTTAATTATGTGCGCAATACCTATGTCGAGCGCCAGTCTATCCCTGAGTTGCGTCATGCACTTAAATTTTTAGGTGAGAAGCTCGGTAAAGAGCTTGTGAATCGAAAATTTATTTATAAGTTATTTCCTTACGGTTATGGACAACAGGCTTGTAAAATAGCGGGTATGCGTAAGCCACTTAAATTAATTTTAGATTTATAATAGTATAAATATTTCCATGTTTTTCATTATAGTTTCTGCTACTAAAATTCCAAGAAACACTTTTGTCTTATGTTAGACTTTTATTTACTTTTTATTTGGGTGTTTAATTGAGTGTCACGCGAAGTTCAAACAACTTGTCCTTATTGCGGCGTCGGTTGCGGCGTCATTATCACAACGGATGAGTTCGGCTCGGTTGCTGTAAAAGGCGACCCCACGCATCCTGCAAATTTTTCCCGACTATGTTCTAAAGGGGCAGCACTTGCCGATACGCTGGATATGGAAGGTCGGCTACTTAAGCCTGAAGTAGATGGAAACGAATCCAGTTGGGATAATGCTCTGGATTATACCGCACGCAAATTCAATTCAATTATTGCTGAACATGGCCCAGATTCTGTTGCTTTTTATGTTTCGGGCCAATTACTTACCGAAGATTATTACGTCGCCAATAAACTGATGAAAGGTTTTATTGGTTCGGCCAATATCGATACCAACTCAAGGCTTTGCATGTCTTCCGCGGTGGCGGGTTATAAGCGTGCTTTTGGTTCGGATACTGTTCCCTGCAGTTATGAAGATTTAGAACGCACTAAATTGATTGTGCTAACGGGGTCGAATACTGCATGGTGTCATCCGGTTTTGTATCAGCGCATTGTTCAAGCAAAAAAAACCAATCCTGATCTTATGATCGTGGTCATCGACCCACGGAAAACAGCGACCTGCGGTATTGCGGACAGCCATCTTGCTATCCAGTCGGGTACCGACCATATTTTATTTAAAGGTTTATTACGTTACCTGGATTCACATGATGAAACGAATATGCTTTTTATATCTCAATTTACCGAAGGCTTCGATGCATGCCTTGACGAAGCAAAGCGATCTGCGGCTACACTTGAGAGTGTTGCCGAATCATGTGGTTTAACGCTAACCGAGGTTGAAGATTTTTATAAATTATATTCACGTACCGAACGTATTGTAACGTTATATTCGCAAGGTATTAATCAATGGTCGTATGGTACCGATAATGCGAATGCGATTATTAACTGTCATTTACTCACCGGGCGTATCGGTCGACCCGGGATGGGGCCGTTTTCTATTACCGGCCAGCCGAATGCAATGGGTGGGCGAGAGGTGGGTGGCTTAGCCAATCAACTTGCTGCACATATGGGACTCGAAAATAAATCGCATCGCGACTTGGTACAATCATTCTGGCAGTCTCCGGTTATCGCTGAAAACGAAGGCTTGAAAGCGGTCGATTTATTTCAGGCAATGCATTCAGGCAAAATAAAAGCGGTATGGATTATGGCAACAAACCCTGCAGTGAGCATGCCGGATGCAAATGTTGTTCGTGAAGCCTTGCAGAAGTGTGAGTTTGTTGTTGTATCGGACTGTATGCGTAATACTGATACGACGCAGTACGCCAATGTATTATTCCCTGCGCAAACATGGGGTGAGCGTGATGGTACCGTTACGAATAGTGAGCGGCGTATTTCCCGACAACGAGCTTTTTTACCGAGCCCGGGTAAAGCAAAACCTGATTGGTGGATAATTTCAAACGTTGCCCAACAAATGGGCTTTAATGAGGCTTTCAACTACCATCGTCCATTTGAAGTCTTTATAGAACACGCGGCTTTGTCTGGATATGGTAATGCCGGAACCCGTGATTTTGATATAAGCGCGTATGCTGACCTCGATGAGACAAGTTATGATGTTATGCAACCACTACAGTGGCCAATAACAAAAGAGAATCCAAAAGGTACCAAACGAATGTTTTCGGATGGGCATTTTTATACCCCATCCGGGAAAGCACAATTTATTACCTTTAATCATCATCAGCCCGTTGCTAGAGTGTCAGAAACCTATCCTTTAATATTAAATACCGGTCGCATACGTGATCAATGGCATACCATGACCCGAACCGGTAAGTCTGCGCGTTTGTCGGGTCACATCCAGGAAGGCTTTATTGCAATTCACCCTGATGATGCAAAAAAGTACGCCATTAGTGAAAACAGTTTAGTAACCGTGACCAGCGTAAAAGGCCAACTCGTTGTACGCGCGAATGTGTGCGATACACAGCAATCAGGAACAGTCTTTATTCCGATTCACTGGAACGACCAGTTTGCGAGTAGTGGCGTGGTCGGTAAATTAATTGCATCTGAGGTTGACCCAATTTCCGGTCAGCCTGAGTTCAAGTACAGCGCTGTAAAAATCGAAGTAAAAATTCCTGTTTGGTATGGCTTTGTATTATCGCGTCGTAAACTTAAAATTAACCATGCTAATTACTGGTCTGCTTCAAAAGGTCGTGGCTATTGGCGTTACGAGCTTGCAGGTGATGATGCGGCTGGGGATTGGGCAAATTGCGCACGTCAGTTACTGTGTCAAAATTCTAAAAACGTTGAATGGGTAGAATACTTTGATTCGGCAAAAGGGCGTTACCGTGGAGCGCGAATTGAAAACGGTCTTTTAGAAAGCTGTATTTTTATTGGTCCGGATCAGGATTTGCCAGAGCGTGACTGGTTAGCGCAATTAGTATCAAAAGAATCGCTGAATAATGATGAACGCATTAGTTTACTAACCGGTAAACCAGCATCAGGGCAACATGATTCAGGTCGAATCATTTGCTCCTGTTTTAGTGTAGGAATTAATACTCTAACCGATGTCATTCGCACTCAAAACCTAACCAATGTTGATGCGGTTGGTGCCATTTTAAGGGCGGGTACAAATTGTGGTTCGTGTATACCTGAATTAAAGAGTATTATTCAGGAAACAACAGCGTCTTTGTAGGTAAATCCCTACAAGAATATAATCAATATCCTACAAGACAAACTGCGCATAGAGCAGTACAATCGGCAGCCTTTTGATGGATCATGGTGAAGATGTTTATATGCGAATTTTGAAGAGTAAAATAATAACAATAGTAACGTTTTGGTTACTCACCGGTATGATCGTTTTTTGTTTACCACTACAGGAAAAGATAAAGCAAAAATTGGTTGTTGATAATGACTTACTTGAAGATAAGGTAAGTTTAGTGCGTTTGGATGCCCTCGATAATCTATGAATGCGATTTTCACAATAAATCGTTTTAACGAGCAAGGTGCCATACCTTGTCGTTCGGATCGTTTCTATCAAAATAACAATGAATGGTTCTTTTCGGTTCGGCAAACAACCGACCAGGGACCTTTTCAATCTTTTGCTGATGCCCGCTCAGCTCTCACCGCATATATAAATAAATCGCTTTCCTCTAGCACTTAATCTCGTAATAATTCTTTATTTATCAATCTTTTATTGATGCAGTCTCAACTGGTCGGCGCAAACTTCCTCCAATATTAAATATCTCACTCCACACATCCTTATTAATTTTGCACAATATTATAAAACTTAATCAGATCGGTTATATTATCCGTATTTAGTTTTTGCATCATTTTTGCGCGATGAACTTCAACGGTTCTTAATGAAATACACAATTTGTCAGCAATTTGTCTATTAATCAGTCCTTCAGCAACCAGATAAAATAAATCTTTCTCTCTGTCGGTCAGTGTTGAAAACAAAGTTTTATTACAATGTTTTTGATAACGCAGTAAACTGGATTTTTGTGCTAACTTGATACTGGGGATAAGTTCTGAAGCAGATATTGGTTTCTGAAAAAAATCATTAGCCCCATTTCGAAAGGCTTTAATTGTCATGGGGACATCGCTATGCCCGGTTAAAAAAATGACACTTAAAGTCGTACCCAGTTTATTTAATTGATCATGTACTTCCTGACCGCTTATACCCGGCATTTTACTATCAAGAATCAGACACCCCGGCCCTGTACTGACATCAATTCTGGCTAAAAAATCGTCGCCATTTTCAAAGTCAAAAACCTGGAAGTCATACCCTTCCAGCATATACCTTAGGGCTTCTCTCACAGAGGGGTCGTCATCTACTATATAGACAGGAACATTCAGCATTTCACTCATTTATATCACTCGGCAATTTAAAACTAACAACACAACCTCCAGAGGGGTTATTCTCAATCCATATTTTTCCATGATGCGCTTCAATAATACGTTTACAAATTGACATACCTAAACCTAATCCCTGTTTTTTTGTGGAGAGGAAAGGCGTAAAAGCTTGGTCAGATATTGATTTGCTAATCCCTGGGCCATTATCCTTTATATTGAACTGGATTTCATTGTCATTTGTGGGGAATACTTCCACTACTAATTGATTAACGCCTTCTGTTACTGACATGGCCTCTAAACTGTTTTTTATCAAATTAATCAATACCTGCTGAATCTCAATAGGGTCAACACTCATAATGATGCTTTCTTCAGGTAAGGACAGTGTCAGATTTGTTTCTGATTTTTTTAATTCAATTTGCAATAATAACAGGGAGTCATTAATGAGTTGTGAAATATCTGTTGGTTGTTTTTCAGGTTGTTGCTTCTTCGCAAAACCTCTGATGCGTTGAATAATCTTTCCGCTACGCTGTGCTTCCAGTCTGATCTTTTCAAGTAATTTAATTAAGTCGGGATTATTCTGCAGTTTTTCCAAGCGGATAATCCCGCCTTCTGTATAACTGTTAATGGCAGCAAGCGGCTGATTTAATTCATGCGCCAGATCAGAAGACAATTCACCTAAAATAGCTATTCTCTGGGCATGCTCCAGTTCCTGTTGTTGTAGATGCAGCTCAATATTTACTTCTTGCAACTCATGGGTTCGACGATTAACCAGTATCTGTACCCAAAGATGATGCAGGAACCCCAGAATAATTATGAATAGAAACAATCCTCCCCATTGCCAATTGATCAGTACCCATCTCCAGGCCTGTTGCCACCAGCTTTCCTGCCAGGGATGTATGTTTAGACGTTGATAGAGCTGATGAATTTCATATGTACTTACAGGTGTAGTCCATCCCAACGATCCGGCTGCAATGGCTGCAGCTGAATTAACATTCATTGACAATAAGGCTTTGGAAATTTTGTCAGCAATTACCGTTGGAGTATCCCTCAATTTTGCAAACGACCAGTTAGGGTATAGCTGGCTACTGGTCTGACAGTTAAAACCATCATGCTGTTTCAGATCCAGTACACGAAAATTATTAATATTGATAAGACCTTCTTCGTGCATTTTTTCCAACAGACAGGCTGGCACGATTGCACCATCAACAACAGTATCCCTGACCCAATAAACTAATGCATCGACCGGGTAGCGTGAGAAATTAATTTCGTAAAAGAAGCGTACAGGATTGATACCCTGTTTAGCCATCTCGCCCCAATAAATCTGAAAGCCACCAAAAGCCAAAGGGTCAACCGCACCCATAGATTTACCTTTCAAGTCATGTAATTCTTTATAAGGGGAGTTGGCTTTGACCACCAGTGCAGAACCTATAACCTGTTTACTCTTATTATGCCTGCGCGATTTCAGTGTGGCTAACCAGCTCATTCCATATTTTGTACCAATACGAACATACTGACCGGGATTAGTAATGACAAAATCTATATTTTGTTGCATCACTGCATCATCCAGTTCGGGCAATGTCATGGGAATAATGACAAACCTTGTTTCAGGAATACTCTCAGTCAGGTAATCAAAAGTAGGTTGCCAGCGTTGCAGAGCCTTTTCGGATCCCCTATAGGCTAGCACACCGACTTTAATCTCCTGACTTTCAGCCCGACAAAATAATGCTACTAATAACAATGAGATTAATAATAATACGCGTAGCATGAGTGACCCGTTTCTTCTAAATTATTTTCATTTTGATTTACATTTCCAGCTTGTTTAATAATAACAATAAGCCAGATTTAAGTAAGTCTGTTTAAGCGATCTTTCAGTGGAAACATCACGGTTTAAAATCATAGTGCTTTTTATGTATTCGCGAAACCTGTGTTCAGGTTATTTGAAGTGAAATATCAGACAATCAAGAAAACCATTTTAACCTTGATATAAAACTTGATGTAGATCAAACAATACTCATTCATATAATAATTGCCGGGTTAATGTGGTTAACCACAATAGCGCCAGCTGAAGTCTAGATAGATACTTATCTCAAATAGTACTCAAAAGGTAATAAGTCATGGACAACAGTAAGCGTCAGTTTTTAAACAAGGTTGCAACCTTATCAGTCGGAGCCACTCTTGTTCCTTTCAGTAGCATTAGCCAGGCCGGCATCAATGATCAACCACCTCGTCGAAATGGACAGATTGGTAAACGCTGGGCTATGGTAGTCGACCTTCGCCAGTGTATAGGCTGTCAGTCTTGTACCGTTGCATGCACCATTGAGAACCAGTCACCCATTGGTCAATTTCGTACTCGCGTTGACCAGTACGAAGTTCAGGACACTGAAAATCCTGAAAACATTACCAGCTTAATGCTGCCAAGACTCTGTAATCATTGCGACGAACCTCCCTGTATTCCAGTCTGCCCGGTGCAAGCGACTTATCAGCAAAAGGACGGCATCGTGGTTATTGACAATGAGCGTTGTGTGGCTTGTGGTTACTGTGTTCAGGCCTGTCCGTATGATGCCCGTTTTATCAACAAAGAAACCAATAGTGCTGATAAATGTACTTTCTGTACACACCGTCTTGAAGCCGGATTATTACCTGCCTGTGTAGAGAGTTGTGTCGGTGGCGCACGAATTATAGGTGACCTGAATCAGCCAGATAGTCAAATATCTCTGTTACTCAAAGAGCATGAAAGAGATATTAAAGTATTAAAACCACAAGCAGGGACCAAACCTCATGTGTTTTACATTGGTCTTACTAATGCCTTTAAAAATCGAGTTACAGGACAGTCCGCTGTTTGGCAACCAACACAGGAGTTAATAAAATGATTACCGAAATTCTTGCACCCAATATTGAAATCAGCTGGTTGCCTTGGGCCGTTGCTTATTTTTTCTTTATAGGGATCAGTTTCACGGCTGTGATTTTGACTTTACCGGCCATCTTGTTTGATCAGAAACAATACCTTGGCGTTACACGAATCGCCATGATGGTAATGTTAATTTGCGCCATTGTTGGTCCGGTTGCATTACTGGCGGATATACATCAGCCTTTTCGCTTCTGGCATTTTTATGCGTATTTCACACCTTGGAGCTGGATGTCCATTGGTGCGATTTTTTTACCCCTCTATGTCACCGCGACCATTGTCTATAGTTGGCTTTTTCTAAGACCCGGTTTATTGGAAAACAAAGGCAAAACAGGCTTTGCTGGCGTGATCTCTAATACTCTCGGCAGAGGGACATGGCGGGGGCAACATTTATTAAAACCTGTTGCCATTATCACCTTGGTCCTGGGCCTGATTATTGCGCTATATACTGGCGCAGAAGTAGCCATTGTAGCGACAAGAGAATTTTGGAGCAGTTATTTAATTCCTGTTTTTTTCTTTAGTACAGCATTACTAGGAGCCAGTTCTTTAACGTTGTTAATCGCATTCCTTATCCATGAAGATAATTTTACTCTCACTACCTTAAGTCGTTATAACCGTTGGTTTGCTCTGTTATGTTTAGCAGTCCTGGGCCTGTGGTTTGTTCTGGCTCTGTTCACTAATGGAGTAGAAGCGAGTAGTTTTAAGTTATTGCAGCATTCTGCACTGTGGCAGTTAAATCTATTCTTTCTGGTTCTCCTGTCTTTAGTCGCTGTATTTTTTACCAATGGATCATCAAAGTTAATTTTGTTATCTGCTTTGAGTGGTCTCGTTGTTAGCTGGTTTTCACGCTGGATGATCTTTATCGATGGTCAAACTATCCCTAAATATGGTGCCGGGTTTTACTCCTATGATTTACCCTGGGGCACAGAAGGTGTATTAGGAATGTTGGGTGTATTTGGGCTTTGGTTATTTTTAGCCATCGTACTGTACGAATTTTTACCTTGGAAAAACAAAACTGAAACACAGGTATAGGTGCAATCATGAAAGAATCACGTCGTAAATTTATTAAAACGGGTGCTGCTGTAGGTGGACTTGCCACTTTTGCTGCGGGCTATAGTGGTACTGCTAAACACGTACTGGATGGGGTTTTAAACGGAACTTCAGGTGTACAAACTAAAAATCGAATTTTTGGTAATGCGTTGCAACCTGAGTTTATTGTTGACGCTCAAGGAGCGCTGCAAGTCAATCCTAAACAGCGTCTGGCAGCCAGTATGTGTTTCGGTTGCTGGACAAAATGCGGCGTTAGATTACGCATTAATAATGAAACCGAAAAAGTTTTACGCATTAGTGGTAATCCTTATCACCCTTTAGCTGCCGGAGATCAAATTCCTTATAAAACGACTGTTGAACAATCTTTTTTGGGTATCAGTGGTAAAGATGAAATCGGACTCGGCGGGCGTTCGACTGTTTGTGCTCGAGGCAATGCCATGCTGGAACAATTAAACAGCCCTTATCGGATTACAACGCCGTTAAAACGGGTTGGCGAAAGAGGCAGTGGAAAATGGGAGCCGATTAGTTTTGAGCAACTGATCAAAGAAGTCGTACATGGTGGGGATTTGTTTAAAGAAGGTCATGTCGATGGACTTAAAGCCATTCGGGATTTAAAAACGCCTCTGGATCCTGCAAACCCTGAATATGGTCCTAAAGCCAATCAGCTGCTAATGAGCAACGCTGGCGATGATGGTCGTACCGCATTTTTCAAACGTTTCACTTTTAATAGTTTTGGTACACGAAACTTTGGACACCATGGTGCTTACTGTGGGTTTTCTATGCGAGCCGCATCCGGTGCCTTGATGAATGATCTGAAAAAATATGCACATGTTAAACCAGACTGGTCTCATGTGGATTTTGGATTATTTATCGGTAGTTCTCCAGCACAATCCGGAAATCCATTTCAACGTCAGGCACGCCAGCTTGCAGAAGCGAGAACAAAGCGTGATTTTGAATACATTGTGGTATCACCGGTTTTACCAAATAGTTCTAGTCTTGCCAGTCAGCCTAATAATAACTGGGTACCTGTCAAGCCAGGTTCCGATGCTGCTTTAGTGATGGCTATGATCAGATGGATTATTGAAAATAAGCGTTACGACGCTAATTTTCTGGCACAACCTGGAGCAAAAGCTGCCCAAGCAGCGGATGAAGCACAATGGAGTAACGGTACACATCTGGTTATTTCTGATGAGACACACCCTCGTTATGGCGCATTCCTGCGCAGCAGTGATATAGGCAAAGCATTTAAGGGAGAAGCCTACGGTAAAGGTGATGCCTTTATGGTGGTTGAAGCTAACAGTAAACAGCTTGTTGCGAATAACAAATCCGCAGAAGCCGCACTATTTGTTAGTCGCGAAGTGGAAACGAGTAAGGGTAATGTTTTGGTAAAAAGCAGTATGCAGCGTTTAAAAGAAGAAGCTGAGCGTTTTTCACTGAAAGAATACAGTGAAGTGTGTGGTATAGCTGAAGCAACCATTATTGGTCTGGCGGACAAATTTACCAGTTATGGTAAACGTGCAGTGGTCGATGTTCATGGTGGCATGATGAGCAGTAACGGGTTTTATACTGCCTATGGTGCGTTGATGCTCAATGCTCTGGTCGGCAACTATAATGTTAAAGGCGGCGTATCATCCACGGGTGGAAAATTTCCTGAATTTGGTGCAGGCCCGCGTTATAATTTTAAAAAATTTCCCGGCAAGGTAAAACCTAAAGGCGTATTCCTGTCTCGTTCACGTTTTCCTTATCAAAAAACCACTGAGTACAAAAGTAAAGTGGCTGCCGGGAAAAACCCTTATCCATCACAGCAACCCTGGTATCCATTCTCACCACCAATAATGACTGAGCATTTGTCATCTGCACTCGATGGATATCCCTATCCTATCAAGGCAATGATTTTTAATATGTCTAACCCTATTTATGGGCAGGCTGGCTTAAAAACATTAATCGAGAAAAAACTTAAAGATCCCACCAACATACCTTTGTTTGTTGCGATTGATGCTTTTATAAATGAAACAACCGCGTTTGCCGACTACATTGTGCCAGATACCATCACCTATGAAAGTTGGGGCTGGACCAGTGCCTGGAGTGGAACGGTGACTAAAGTATCAACCGCTCGCTGGCCTGCAGTTGAACCCGCCACCGACAAAACACCTGAAGGTGAAGCAATCTGTATGGAAAGCTTTTTAATCGCGGTGGCAAAAGAAATGAAATTGCCGGGCTTTGGCGATAAAGCCATTCCTGACAGCGAAGGTAATCTGGGGGCATTAAATAAAGTCTCTGACTTTTATTTA
>Ga0316206_1001628_pt1 | contig 18739 bp, 13 predicted proteins | sample 6monthpyrite_MG_FD_204942 | JGI IMG/M metagenome (GOLD analysis project Ga0316206, IMG submission 204942) | Microbial mat bacterial communities from mineral coupon in-situ incubated in ocean water Damariscotta River, Maine, United States -... | ecosystem: Environmental > Aquatic > Marine >... | reverse complement strand
GAATCTCAGTCGAGGGTCGTTAAATTAAAAACCCGTAAACATGCCTGGTACGTTCCAGCATCGTATGTGGCCATCATCGTATTGAGCTTAAGTGTAGTGATGAAGTTGGCTTTTGAGCCACAATACAATGAAGCTGGCTATGATACGCCAGGCTCTAATATGCCAGGCCATATACCTGAAAAAATGGAGGCTGACAGTGCAAGTTTTGTGGATGAAGAGAAAAGACAGAAAGCGCGAAGACAGAAAACGCAAAAACAGATGAAACAGGAAAAAGTAATTAATCAAAAATCACGCGATGTTGCTGTGAAAAAAATGCTTATTCAAGACTCTCAAAATGAGCAGAAAATGCGGCGTAAACAGGCTCTACAGAAAGAAAGTTATCTTCAATCTGAGCAAAAAAAATATAAATTGAAAAGTGTGCAAGCACCTGAGATGTTGCAAGAACGGGCGCAATTTTCCAGTGATAATTTTATCAATATGCCAGAGAGTGCAGCGCCGAGTCAGCCCCCCAGTAAGTCTCCCAGTAAGTCTCCCAGTAAGTCTCCCAGTGTCGCAGTTAGTGTCGCAGTTAGTGTCGCAGTTAGTCCCGCAGTTAGCACACTAGAGAATGAGGTGTATAAGCCTGGGCAGCCTGCCAGGCAGAATGAAAAAATTAATCAGTTAATGCAGCTTTTTAATGCCGAGCAGTATGAAAAGCTAAGAGCAGCATTGCGCCTGTATCGAAACGATTACCCAGTGAATACTGAAAATGATATGCTGCCTTTGGTTTTGCGTGATTGGGAGAGGCTTGATCAGCAGAATCGTCAGGTAAAATAGTGGCTACAAGTTTTGCGCATTGGTTAATGCGATTCTCTTAAAACTGAGCTAATATAGATCCATTGTGACACTTCATGAAGATTAACTGAAAAACCTAAAAAATTGCAATCAGGACGGACCTCCTATGTATTTAATCAAGTTGGCAAATGTTTTATGCGTATTATCACTTCTTAGCTTTCAGTCAAATTTGTGGGCTGAAAACTCCAACAATAAAAACGACAATAAAAAAACCAGTCGAGCCAAAATTGTAAAAGTACAGGGGCAGGTTTATGTTAAAAATAGCAGTGGTGAAAAAACCAAAGTTGAGAGTCAGCCATATTTAGTTAACAGTGATGAAACAGTAATGACCCATCAAAATAGTAAAGCGGTGTTGCAGTTTGATGATGGTGCGATGTCAGTGCTCGATGAGAAAAGTAGTTTGCGGGTTGAGAAGTCTGGTTGGTTGTCACAATTAGGCGGTAAAGTTTTTTATGTGTTCAGAAAAGTGTTTGGAAGAGAAAAATCAAAAAAGGTCACTACAAAGTTTGCGACTATTGGTATACGCGGCACCACTTTCATCGTTGATGTTGAAAAAGGCAGTCAGCAAGTTGCTTTGCAGGAAGGCAAGCTGAATATCGAGTCGCCCAGTGATGACTATGAGTTTTATAAACCGGCTGCGATAGAGAATGATTTTGCTGCTTACCAGCAGCAGGAAATTGAGCGACAACAGAAATTAAAAAAAGAATTTATCGATTACAAGAAAAACATACATAAAGAATTTATAGAGTACAAAAATAATTTTGATTTGCGGGCAAATAAAGTGGTTAGTTTTAACGGCCAGCGAGTGAATGAAAGTGAATTAAATAAAGATTGGGAATCATCATTTGATGAGTTTTCTAAGTTTTCCAGAGATTATATTGGCGCTTATAAAGAGTTAGACGGTACGACTGAGTAAGTTGTACCTCTAATAACTCCTTGATGGGTGAATTTAATAAAAAGTAAGCTTATGTGTGTAGTGGATCAAACCTGATCGGGTGTATTACAAAATAGCTCTAGCGTTAATCTGGCACTATTGACTGTAGATGAAGGTCTCAAACCAACCAGAAGCGGACGTTCGCTTTACTGCTATTCTCGATGCTCAGTTGCCCTGTTGTGGAACATGACCATCAGGGACAGTCCGCTGCTTTTTAGCGCCCTGTCCCATGTGGTAATTCCGATCAGATTGGCAGTGCGATAAGCGACCCCGCACAACTCTTGGTGGTCTCAATCAGGGGACAGAGCGCTAAAAAGCAGCGGTCTTTCCCCGAGGGATATGTTCCTTAACAGGGCAACTGAGCATCGAGATTAACAATAAACGCAAGCGACCGCTTCTGGCTAGTTTGAGTCATTACTTACTATCTGCGTATATTGGCGTTAAAATATTAATCAGTCAGATTAAGCCTGAACTAGTACATTTCATACCTTAGCAGCACTTTAAACTAAATCGCCGCCAAATCACTCATCGGCCAGCGCGCCCTAACATTGATCGCCAGCGGCTCCGTTTCACCTGCAACCAACCTCAAGCAACCCGCGTACGCGATCATCGCGCCATTGTCTGTGCAAAACTCAATACGCGGATAAAATAACTCGCCGTCTTCTTTTTCCATCATTGCCTGCAAAGATTTTCGCAAACTCAAGTTCGCACCCACTCCACCGGCAATCACTAATGTTTTTGCCCCGACTTGCTGAATCGCACGCCGACACTTAATCATTAGCGTATCCACAACTGCCTCCTCAAAGGCTTTGCAGATATTTGCCTGGGTCTGCTCATTTTCATTACCTGACTCAATTTCTTTTTGCCAGGTGTTAAGGCTAAAGGTTTTTAAACCACTGAAACTAAAATCCAGCCCCGGGCGATCACACATGGGTCGGGGAAATTTATAAACTCCACTTTCGGCCTTTTCAGCGAGCTTCGCTAAAATAGGCCCTCCGGGATAACCCAGGCCGAGCATCTTAGCGGTTTTATCGAACGCCTCACCTGCGGCATCGTCTAAACTTTCACCAAGCAATTCATACTGACCGACACCTTTTACTTCTGCCAGCAAGGTATGACCACCGGAAACCAGCAGCGCCACAAATGGAAATTCGGGCGCCGTGTCTTCCAGCATAGGCGCTAATAAATGCCCCTCCATGTGATGCACCGCCACCGCCGGTATACCCAGCGCCAACGCCATTGCGCGGCCAGTGCAAGCCCCCACCATCAACGCCCCCATCAAGCCTGGGCCCGCGGTGTAGGCTATGCCATCTAATTCTGCTTTTGTAATGCCAGCCTGTTTCAATACCTGATCTGCCAGCGGCAATAGATACCTGACATGATCACGCGAAGCTAATTCCGGCACCACTCCGCCATATTCTCCGTGCAAGGCAATTTGTGTATGTAACACGTGAGCCAGCAGGCCTTGTTGCGAGTCATACACGGCCAAACCGGTTTCATCACAGGACGATTCAATACCTAATACAATCATTCTTTACATTATCCTGAAATTTTCTGCATATTTTATTTGGTTATTAGGCCGCAAGGGGCTATAATCCCGCGGTTCCACGATACCGGATTGGAAGCCCTCCGATATCTGTTAATAAATTAAAGATCTATTTTAGAGTGAGAGTTCTGAATGCCACAAGTAAAAGTTAAAGACAACGAGCCATTTGATGTTGCTCTACGTCGTTTTAAACGTTCATGCGAGAAAGCCGGTATCCTAACCGAAATCCGTCGTCGCGAGTGCTATGAAAAGCCCACAACTGAGCGTAAGCGTAAAGCAGCAGCCGCTGTAAAGCGTAACCTGAAGAAATTATCGAAAGAGCGCGAGCGTTTAACACGTAACCCTCATCGTCGCCGCTAAGATCGCTGCATTATGAGTGACGAAAGTCTAAAGCAAAAGCTCACCGCTGATATGAAGGCCTCTATGAAAGGGGGCGATAAAAAGCGTCTGGGCGTTATCCGACTGGTTCTGGCTGCTATCAAACAGATAGAAGTGGACGAACGCATTGAGCTGGATGACGATCGCGTACTGGCTGTTCTCGATAAAATGGTAAAGCAACGTCGTGAATCTATCAGCCAATACAATGCTGCCGGTAGAGATGACCTATCGGAACAGGAAGAATATGAAATTTCAATTCTTCAGGACTTTCTACCCGAAGCGTTAACTGACGATGAAATTAGCCAGCTAATTGCAAAAGCCATTGCGGATACCAGTGCTGAATCGATAAAAGATATGGGCAAGGTAATGGGAATTCTAAAACCCCAGATGCAAGGCCGCGCGGATATGGGCGCAGTGAGCGGTAAAATTAAAGCTCAGCTTAACGCCTGATTTAAATTTTTACTCATTCTGTCGTCCCGAATGCCCTTGCTTATTATTCAGGGTCGGGAACCTGGCGCACTAATGCCACTGGATTTCCGATAGACGCATTCGGGAATGACAACATTATTTAACGTGTTGACACACGGATCCTGATAAAAACATGACCGAACTAAAAAACGATCGTTTCCTTCGCGCTTTGCTCAAGCAGCCTGTCGATAAAACACCTGTCTGGATTATGCGCCAAGCTGGCCGCTATTTGCCTGAATATCGCGCTACCCGCGAACAGGCAGGCGACTTTATGAGCCTGTGCATGAACCCGGACTTAGCCTGCGAAGTGACACTTCAACCGTTAAGGCGTTTTGATTTGGATGCGGCAATTTTATTTTCAGATATATTAACCATCCCCGATGCAATGGGCCTGGGTTTATATTTCGAAACCGGCGAAGGCCCGAAATTCAGCAACCCAATTCGCACCGCGGCGGATGTAAAAAACCTGCCCATTCCTGATCCGGAAGGTGAGCTGAAATACGTGATGGATGCGGTGCGTACGATTCGTCGTGAATTAAATGGCGACGTACCATTGATTGGTTTTGCAGGCAGCCCATGGACACTCGCCACTTATATGATTGAAGGCGGCAGCAGCAAAACATTCAGCAAATCAAAAACCATGCTGTTTGATGACCCGGCATTAGCCCATCAGTTATTAAGCAAAATTGCAGAATCGGTAACCTCATATTTAAATGCCCAAATTGCTGCCGGTGCTCAAGCCGTGATGATTTTTGATACCTGGGGTGGAAATTTAAATCCTGAAATGTATCGTCTGTTTTCACTCGATTACATGCAGAAAATTGTTAACAATTTAACCCGTGAAGCCGACGGCAGAAAAGTACCGGTTATTTTATATACCAAAGGCGGCGGCCAATGGTTAAATGCGATGGCAGACACCGGTTGCGATGCCCTCGGCATTGACTGGAGCACCAGCATTGCTGATGCCAAGGCCGCGGTGGGTAATCGCGTTGCATTACAAGGCAACATGGACCCGAACACACTTTATGCTTCACCCGAAGTGATCCGCGCAGAAGCCGCTAAAATTCTAAAAGACTTTGGCACTGGCGAAGGCCATGTGTTTAATTTAGGTCACGGTATTACGCCGGATATTAATCCCGAACACGTTAAAGTACTAGTCGACTCTGTTCATGAGTTGAGTGAGCAATACCACGACACATAGCCAAAAGCCGCATGTCAAAACTGGCAAGTCAAAGCAAGCCCTCCTTACGGAGGGCTCTTTTTTTGCTTTTGACTCAGTTTTTTGACTTACAACTTATGACTCACAACTTTTTTTTAGTATGATGCTCTAAATTTAAAACATTACAGCCAAGGACTTCCAGCATGATCAGCAAATGCCTTTACCCAGTGGCCGGTTACGGTACCCGTTTTTTACCTGCCACAAAATCAATCCCTAAAGAAATGCTACCGATAGTCGATAAGCCTCTCATTCATTACGCTGTCGAAGAAGCACTGGATGCAGGCATGAACAACAATGCATTTGTTACGGGCCGCGGCAAACACTCCATCGCCGACCACTTTGATATCAGCTACGAGCTAGAAACTGAAATTTCAGGCACCGGCAAAGAAGCCAAGCTCGCTGATATTCGTAACTTACTGGACAATTGCACCTTCACCTACACCCCACAAAAAGAAATGAAAGGTCTTGGGCACGCGGTATTAGCGGGCAAAAACATGATTGGCGATCAGGCATTTGGGGTGATTTTAGCAGACGACCTGTGCATCACCGAGCCAGGTGAAGACAGCGTGATGAAACAAATGGTCGCTTTGTATAAACAATTCCGCTGCTCTATTATTGCGATTGAAGAGGTCCCCAAAGAAAGCATCAGCAGTTATGGCGTAATCGATGGCGAGATGATTAGTGATAATATTTTTCGCGTTAAAGATATGGTAGAAAAACCTCCGGCAAATGAGGCGCCTAGTAACCTTGCTGTGATTGGGCGCTACATTTTAACGCCGGATATTTTTGATCTCTTACGCGACACCAAACCCGGTGCAGGCGGCGAAATTCAACTAACGGATGCCATTAAAGAACAGGCCAAAAATGGTTGTGTAATGGCTTATAAATTTAAAGGCCGTCGTTTTGACTGCGGCAGTGTTGAGGGGTTTGTTGAAGCCACTAACTATTGTTATGAAAATATTTTTAAAAAAAGATAAAGTTTTTCCAGCTCACCCCTGAATAATGTACAGCGGCTAGTTTACAACATCATCTCATTAGGTGCGCCTGCTGGCGCACCTAGATCAACACGAGCAAAACCGGATCAAATTTGAGTCAATACAACTGTTCAGACTCACTCCTTCTCTATAACTGAAAAACTATTTTCATCTGCCTCTATCAAATACTCACCACCATCAGGTGACTTTAATTTAGCATTATACGCATAATCTTTTGTACTATATTTTAAAACCTGAAACCTTATACCTCTTTGCTTCATCATTTTCAGAAAATCCCCTTTGTCGGGATATGCGCCACGCATAGCCAACTGCATTTGCATCAGCTGTTTAATTTGATAGGCATTCATTTTATTTTGCTGGGAAACAACAGCCCCCATACTACTCTTTGTTGCCTGTTGCTGATCGAGCAACTGTTGTATTTTTCGAGTACGCTGAAAATCATTTCTATTATTTTTCAATGTTTGTTTATAAATAGTCGATATTTTTTTTAATAAAACTTTGTCTTTTCCCGTACTTAAATAAGCCTGAAAGTTTCTCCCTAAATCCAGCGTATACGCCTGCGCCTCAAACATTGGCAATGCATAATTCAGCTCGTCAAATAATAAACTGCGTAATTCTGGCGAAATATCTAATGCAATACCCTGCTGTAATTTCACTCTAGCCTGGTCAAATCGTTGGCCACGTTTCAGATTCTGCGCCTGACCATAGAACAGCTGAGCTTCATCGTCATCTGCACCGGCCTTTTTTGCTTTGTCTATTCTTGTCTGACCACTTAATGGGTTTTCAAGTATATAACTCTGTTTTACATTGATCCGGGTGCCTGGTGTTTCATCTATTTTCTTACTTAAAGAGTCTAAATTAACCAACACCTTATCAATTTTTACACCCTGCTTTTTCAGGTCTTCCTGTTTAGCCAGTTTCTCATATTGCTTATTAACAGACGCCAGTTCCTGCAAAACAAATTCAAGCTTAGCCTCATTTCGTATTGAACTTGAAGCATCGCCCTGTTGAATAATTTTATTATTAATTGTCAAAATCTGCTGCTCTAAATAGGCAACACGTTTTTTATCTTCGCTATTATTGTGATTTTTATTATCAACGTGCGGGTTATTTGAACTTACTATTAAGGCAATTTTTTCACCCGCTTTTCTACCGGCTAACTGAAACTTTTTATATATTCCATCATAACTCTGATTTTTTAATGATTCAGAATGAATGCCACTAATAGTCTCTGCGCCCGGCTGCTGCAACATGATGCTCACCGTTGCAGTTTGGGCCGCTTCAACCAGGTTTATTTTAATGCTTAACTTGCCTGTTCTCATTGCTTCCGGCGGACTGTTAAAAAAAGCATATCGTCTGGTTTTAGAAATTTCGCTCAATGCCGAATCAACCGCTGCGGTTTTTATCTTATCTTCTGGCAGAGGATGCCAACCCGCCAGTTTAAATTGTGTTTCGATCACCACCGGCATAATGCCAGCTGAAACCACGCCAACATGAAGAAACAAAATGACTAATACACTTTTGAGCAAACCACGCTTGACCATAAAAAACCTTCTGCAACGTTACAAAATATACAAATACGACTTCAACTACATAGATCCGAATCTGAGAACAAATTCGGATTTTTTACAGATTACAGCACAATCGACGAAACACCCAACGACTCAACAAATAAATACCCGCTAATCCAGTTAGCTGTTCCGCGACCTACTTTTTTACGCCCCGACTAACCCTCATTTGCGTTTTCTTTTATTGCCCCACAATTTCTTTGTTTTAGCTCTCATTTACTGTAAAATACTCGACCCCTTGTCCGAGCCCCGTGCTTTTTGCGGTGATTTTTCGGATAGCTAAATTGATGAAATACCTGACAAAATCATGGTTTTTAAGCCCAGATACACATCAGATATTAAGAGGCAGGTTAATGAGCAACAATCAAATCTTCAACCAATACACCCGACCGAACAAACATGGGTTATATAACCCTGAAAACGAAACGGAAAACTGCGGTGTTGGCTTTGTAGCCCATATTAAAGGCCAGGCAAGCCATCAAATCGTTGAAGATGCAGACCATATTTTACGCCGCATGGTACACCGTGGAGCCTGTGGCTGTGAGGCTAACACTGGTGATGGCGCGGGCATTATGACCAGCCTGCCCTATGAATTTCTAACCCGCGTTGCGAAACAGGATCTGGGCGCTGATTTGCCTGATAAAGGTCAGTATGCTGCGGGTAACGTATTTTTACCTCAAGATGAGGCCGAGCGTACGCAGTGTAAAGCGCTGGTTAACGAATTAATTGAAAAATCCGGCCAAAAACTCATCGGCTGGCGTGTTTTGCCCGTGGATGCTGACAAGGCCGATTTAGGCCCTACCGCTCGCGCCGCTCAGCCTTATATGGAGCAATTGTTTATTGCGGCTGCAGAAGGTGTTTCCTCTGAGGAGTTCGAACGCAAACTCTACATTTTGCGCAAAGATGCGGGCCACTCTATCCGTAACGATGAAAACATCAAGCAACGCGAGCTGTATTACGTGTGCTCTTTGTCGACCAAAGTCATCGTTTATAAAGGCATGTTAAACCCAGATCAAATGATGCCTTTTTATAGTGATTTGGCCGCTAACGATTATACCGCTCACCTGGCGATGGTGCATTCACGTTTTTCTACCAACACATTTCCATCGTGGGATCGCGCACAGCCTAAACGCTTTATGAGCCACAATGGCGAAATTAATACCCGCCTGGGTAATGCTAACTGGATGTCGGCTCGCGAAGGCACAGCAAAAAGCGACTTGTTTGGTGAAGATATTAAACGCGTTTTACCTGTTATTGAGGAAGATGTTTCCGACTCTGGCAGTTTCGATAACGTTTTAGAATTTTTATTAATGGGCGGTCGTTCTCTGCAAGAAGCGGTGATGATGATGGTGCCCGAAGCCTGGCAAAACGACGCCAGCATGAGCGAAGAAAAACGCGCATTTTATGAATACCAGTCTGCACTCATGGAACCCTGGGATGGCCCGGCGTCGATTGTGTTTACTGATGGCCGTTACATCGGCGCCACTTTAGACAGAAATGGTTTGCGCCCAAGTCGCTATTACCTAACCCATGATGATCGCGTAGTGATGGCATCAGAAGTCGGCGTACTTCCTATTGATGCAGATAACGTAAAACTTAAAGGCCGATTGCAACCGGGCAAAATGTTTTTAATCGATTTTGATCAGGGCCGCATGATTCCCGATGAAGAGCTAAAGCACGAGTTTGCATCCAAGCAGCCGTATCATCAGTGGTTATCCAACCAACGTATAGCTCTGTCTCAACTGGAGCCAAATAAGGAGACCCACGGTTTTTATCAAGATACTTTATTAGAACGTATGCGCGCCTTTGGTTTCACCTCTGAAACTATGCAATTTATGTTGCTGCCGCTGGTAAAAGAAGGTCGTGATCCGGTTGGTTCAATGGGTAATGATGCCGCACTGGCCTGTATGTCTGATAAATCACGCATGATTTACGATTACTTCAAACAATTGTTTGCACAGGTCACCAACCCGGCGATTGATTCCATTCGTGAAGAAGTGGTTATGTCTTTGCAGTGTTACATCGGTCCTGAGAAAAATATTTTAGAATCTTCGGAAGAGCATGCGCACCGCTTATTAGTGCCACATCCGATTTTAACTAACGAAGAACTCGCTGCGCTTAAACATATCGATTTCCGCGGCTGGACGACTGCCACTTTAGATTTAACTTACAACAAATCAGAAGGCACCGCCGGATTATCAAACGCCATTGATCGTTTATGCATTGAAGCCGAGCAAGCGATTACTGACGGTCACAGTTTAATCGTGTTATCTGACAGAAATATCTCTGCCGAACGCATCCCAGTGAGCGCGCTTCTTGCAACCGGAGCCGTGCATCAGCATTTAGTACTAAAACACTTACGTACACGCATTGGTTTAGTACTAGAAAGTGGCGAAGCACGTGAAGTGCATCACCATTGTTTGCTAACGGGTTACGGTATCGATGCCATTAATCCATACCTGGCCTTCGAAGCTTTATGGGATGCTCGACGCAAAGGCTTGTTAGTAAACGACTCGCATGACACCGATGAAAAAATTGTTGAAGGCTACAGAAAGTCGGTTGGCAAAGGTATGTTTAAAGTTTTTGCCAAGATGGGCATCTCTACTTTACAATCTTACAAAGCTGCGCAAATTTTTGAAGCCGTGGGTTTAGCTGACGAAGTCATTCAGCGCTGCTTTGATGGCACCGCCAGTCGCATTCAAGGCGTCGGTTTTGATGTTATTGCAGAAGAGTCCATGCGTCGTCATGATTTAGGTTATAACGAAACCAATGTTTCAATTTTACCCAACCAGGGTGACATGCACTGGCGCGCCAAAGGCGACAGCCACATGTGGAATCCACAAAGCATTTCAACACTGCAACAGGCTGCGCGCACTGGCGATAAAAACGCTTATGAAAAATTTGCCCTTTCTGCAAATGAAGACACAAAGAAATGCACTCTGCGTGGCATGTTAGATTTTAAAGTTGATGCAAATAAATCGATCGACATCAGCGAAGTTGAAGATGCCAAAGAAATTGTAAAGCGTTTCGCCACCGGCGCGATGAGTTTCGGTTCTATCTCGCCTGAGTCACACGAATCTTTAGCCATTGCCATGAATCGCATGGGCGGAAAATCTAACACCGGCGAAGGCGGTGAAGATGATGCACGCTGGACACCTGAAGCCAACGGTGATTCACGTCGCTCGGCAATTAAACAAGTTGCTTCAGGTCGTTTTGGTGTCACCATTAACTACCTGACCAATGCAGATGAGTTGCAGATAAAAGTTTCACAGGGTGCGAAGCCCGGTGAAGGTGGTGAGTTACCGGGGACTAAAGTTGACGATTTAATTGCACGCCTGCGTCACTCAACGCCCGGTGTAGGTTTAATTAGCCCGCCACCACATCATGACATTTATTCAATCGAAGATTTAGCTCAGCTCATTCACGATTTAAAAAATGCCAATCGAGCCGCGCGCATCTCAGTTAAGCTAGTTGCCGAAAACGGTGTCGGCACAATTGCATCCGGCGTAACCAAAGCACACGCAGATCACATTGTTATAGCAGGTCACGATGGCGGCACTGGCGCATCCCCTATCACGTCAATTAAACATGCGGGTTTACCGTGGGAATTAGGCGTTGCTGAAACGCACCAAACCTTAGTGATGAACGATCTACGCTCCCGCGTCATCATTCAAACAGATGGCCAGATGAAAACCGGTCGTGATGTTGCGATTGCTGCATTACTCGGTGCAGAAGAATATGGTTTTGCTACAGCACCATTAATTACTATGGGCTGCATTATGATGCGCAAGTGCCACTTGAACACTTGCCCGGTTGGTATTGCAACACAGGATAAAGAGTTGCGTAAAAAATTCACCGGCAAACCGGAACACGTAGTGAACTATTTATTTATGGTCGCAGAAGATTTACGCAAAATTATGGCGCAACTCGGTTTCCGTACTATTAATGAAATGATTGGTCGCGTTGATTGCCTTGAGCAGTCAACAAATTCCGAGCACTGGAAACAAAGCGGTATTGATTTAGCGATGCTATTAACGCCTGCCGAAAAACCTCACGCAGATGTCGGCGTTTATCAAACCATGGCACAGGATCACGGCTTAGACGAAGCGCTGGATAATCAGTTAATTGAATTGTCAAAAGCGGCATTAGAAAATGGCACGAAAGTCAATATTGATTTGCCGGTGATTAATACCAATCGCGTAGTCGGCACCATGCTGTCAAATGAAGTCGCTAAAAAATACGGCATGGATATGTTAGCCGAAGACACCATCAACATTAAACTCACCGGCTCTGCGGGACAATCTTTAGGCGCATTTTTGGCCAAAGGTATTTCTATAGAAGTGGAAGGCGATGCGAACGACTATGTCGGCAAAGGATTAAGTGGCGGCCGGGTGATTGTTGCACCTCCTAAAAATTCCAGCTTTATTGCGGAAGAAAATATCATCGTAGGCAACGTTTGTTTATATGGCGCGACCTCTGGTGAAGCTTATTTTCGCGGCATTGCAGCAGAACGTTTCTGCGTAAGAAACTCCGGCGCAACGGCAGTAGTTGAAGGCATTGGCGACCACGGCTGTGAATACATGACAGGCGGACGCATTGCGGTACTCGGCTCTGTTGGCCGTAACTTTGCCGCGGGCATGAGCGGCGGCATGGCTTATATCTGGGATCACGCAGGTGACCTGGCGACAAAATGCAATATGGGCATGGTCGACCTGGAAACGCTTTCATCCAGTGAAGATATCGCTGAACTGAAAACGATGATTGAAAACCATCTTAAATATACCGGCTCCGCAGTTGCAGATCGTTTATTAAAAGACTGGGATAGCGCTTTAAGTCAATTTATAAAAGTCATGCCAACGGATTACAAACGCGTACTGGAAGAGCAAAAGAAAAAAGCGAATGCCGCTTAGGTTTATCTTAAACAGTTTATCCGCAATTAACGCGAATATGCACAAATTAGAGCACCAGTAATTAGGCATAAATAGCTAGAGCATCCCCCTCAGTATAAGGGGGATTGAGGGTTTTTTACTGCATACAAATCTCCCCCAACCCCTAGTTGTTTAAGGGGATGCAGATACACGACATAAAACATTGCGGTTCATTGGCGAACAACAGTGCTTTTAAAAAAGGTTATAGAAATAGTATGGGCAAAGTAACAGGTTTTAAAGAATTCAATCGCAAGACTGCACCTTATCGTGACGTCACAGTACGTTTAAAAGACTTTGGTGAAATTTATACCGCACATGACGAACAGCACCTGATTACTCAGGGCGCACGCTGCATGGATTGTGGTATACCGTTTTGTCAGTCTAACGATGGCTGCCCGGTTGATAACTTAATTCCCGAATGGAATGATCTGGTTTATAACAATCGCTGGGAAGATGCCAACGAACGCTTACACCACACCAATAATTTTCCTGAATTCACCGGCCGTGTGTGCCCTGCACCTTGCGAAGGCGCTTGTGTTTTAGGTGTCACCAACCCAGCCGTTACCATTAAAAACATTGAATGCGCCATTGTTGATCGCGCATTTGACGAGGGCTGGATCACAGCGCAAAAGCCCCAAACTCGCAGCAACAAAAAAGTCGCCGTTGTTGGCTCTGGCCCGGCAGGAATGGCTGCGGCTCAGGAATTAAATCGTGCCGGTCACTCGGTGACCGTTTACGAGCGAGCCGATCGAATTGGCGGCTTGTTAATGTATGGTATCCCAAACATGAAACTGGACAAGGGCGTGATTGATCGTCGCGTACAATTGTTGAAAGATGAAGGCGTAGAATTCATCACGAATGCCGACGTTGGCAACAATGTCGATATTAAAGAATTAAAACAAAACACCGATGCTATTTTATTTGCCACCGGCGCAACCACACCGCGTGATTTACCGGTTGATGGGCGCGACCTAAATGGCGTTCATTTCGCGATGGATTTTTTAACCGCCAATACAAAGAGCCTGTTAGATTCTAACTTAGAAGACGGCAATTATATTTCGGCAAAAGATAAACACGTTGTAGTCATTGGCGGTGGTGACACCGGCACCGATTGCATTGGCACATCATTACGCCACGGTTGTAAATCGGTTGTAAATTTTGAGTTAATGCCGACTCCACCAGAAGCTCGTGCTGAAAATAACCCGTGGCCTGCATGGCCACATATTTATCGTGTCGATTACGGCCATCAGGAAGCACAACAGGTACAAGGCGAAGACCCTCGCACTTACTGTGTTTTAAGCAAAGGCTTCAGCGGCACTGATGGCAATATCAGTAGCGTTAAAACCATTGACGTAAAATGGCAATCCGATGAAAGTGGAAAATGGACAATGCAAGAAGTGGCTGGCTCTGAAAAAGACTGGCCATCAGATTTAGTTTTGCTCGCCATGGGTTTCACTGGTCCCGAACATTATGTTAGCGATGCACTGGACATTAATTACGATGCGCGCTCAAACTATCAAGCTGATTACGGCAAGTATGCCACCAATGTAGAAGGCGTTTATGCTGCGGGTGATTGTCGTCGTGGACAGTCGCTGGTCGTTTGGGGGATCAATGAAGGCCGCCAGGCTGCTTCTGAGATAGACACCTATTTAAGCAAATAAACGATTCTAAAACGCTGAGTCCGAGCCTATAAACAAATCACTGTTTTAGCTAACTTGTACCAGGTTAACTTGATTAAAATTATATGAAGCAATGACTCAAACTAGCCAGAAGCGGACATTCGTTAGATTGCTATTTCCGATGCTCAGTTGCCCTGTTAAGGAACATGACCATCAGGGACAGTCCGCTGCTTTTTAGCGCCCTGTCCCATGTGGTAATTCCGATCAGATGGGCAGTGCGATGAACGACCCCGCACAACTCTTGGTGGCCTCAATAAGGGGACAGAGCGCTAAAAAGCAGCGGTCTTTCCCCGAGGGAGATGTGCCATAACAAGGCAACTTGCCAACAAGCAAAGCAGTTAACCAAACGTCCGCTTCAGGGTGTTTTCAGCCCTCATCTACAGTCAATATTGCCAGATCAACGCTAACGTTAATTTGAAATAGCCCAGATTAGGTTTGAGCTACTACAGCTAACACCTGACAATAAAAAAGGCACCTCTTACTAGGTGCCTTTTTATGTTTACTGCTATGAGTTTATAACAATATTAAAAACTTTTAACTTTTAACTCATCTTTTGTTGCAGGAACAAAACCATAAGACTTATAAATATTTTGTGCTTTATCTGTAGCAAGGTAAGCTAAAAATGTTTGAGCATTGCTCTGATTTTTACCTTTAGTCATCTTACCAATTGCGTAAGCAACTTTGTCTTGCTTGTTATAAGGTGCTTTGATTGCTACACCATCAATCTTACGACCTTCAGCTTTTGCATGAGCAACCTCAGTTGTCCAAACAATACCCACATCCGCCTGATTATTTTCTATGCGGTAAGGCGTTTCACGATGATGACGAGCTGTGAACCAGGTTTTTTGTGGAACTGCCCAACATTTTTTACATTTTTGGCCACCGGTCACTTTGTCATGTATCTTTAAATCTTTAAGCATTTCACTGCCATAAAATTTAAATATACCTTCAGTTAAAGGGTTTGGATGAGACTGAACAAGATCATCACGACCTAAGTCAGCTGCGCCTTTAATGTTTTTAGGGTTGCCTTTTGCTACCATTAACTCAAGCTTATTATGCGTATAAATAATGTGCTTATTAAGTAAACCTTTCTTGTTTAACTTTTTAAGGTGATTGATATTCACACTGGCATATAAGTCAGGTGTCATCGACGTTTTCTCACCGTTAATTTCACCCTGCTTTAATAACTGCTTTTTAAGGATTTGTCCGGGGGGAATGGTTTCTACGTAAACGGTTTTAATATTTTTATGGCTTGATTGAAAATCCTTAATTAACTCTTCCATTACCATAAACTGGTTACCCGCCAGATACATAACTAAATCTGATGAGTATGAGTCTTTAATTTCGCCATAGTCGATAGTGCCATTAGTGTGAAATGTGCGGTAATCGTGGCCGTGACCTGCATCTTTTGCATTCACAACCGAGCTCAGCATAATCAACATTAACGTTGATAACATAATTAATAGTGGTGCTTTCTTCATTCTGTAATCTCCAAAGTTTAATCTTGTAATTCTAATTATCAATATATAGACGAATCCAAAAACCTTTTTATTCCATAATTTTGAACTCTATGTCCAAATATATTACTATAATTTGGTTTTTGGCAATTTGTTTAAATATTTTCACACTATATAGACAATCAATAATATAGGATCACATAAAATGCGTAAAATATTAACCTCGGTAATTCCCCTGTTCACCCTGCTGATAACCCCATGTTTCGTGCTCGCAGCACCAGACGGCTTGATCAGCAAGCAAAGCAAATACAGCGTCAGTGAGACAATTGACCGACTTGAAAACGTACTCAAAAAGAAAGGTATCACAATAGTGACACGCTGGAGTCATAGCGAAAGAGCAGCGGGCGTTGGCATTAAATTACGCCCAACTGAGCTGTTATTATTTGGAAACCCTAAACTCGGTAGCCACATGTTTACCTCAAAGCAAACGGCTGGCATTGACTTACCACTAAAAGCATTAGCCTGGGAAGATGAAAACGGAAAAGTCTGGTTGAGCTATAACGACCCGGCCTACATCACTAAGCGACATGCGATAAACGATCGAAATGATATTGCCAAAAAAATGACCGGTGCGCTGAATAAGCTAACCAATGTTGCGACAGGTAAATAGGCCCTGAAAATAGACCTTAAAAATAGACCTTAAAAATAGACCTGAAAAATAAACCTGAAAAATAAACCTGAAAAATAAACCTGAAAAATCAACCCTAATATTAAACCCGTAATAAAGCTTGAAAAAACTACCGAGGATACAACACAAGAGTATTTTGTAATAGCTCGAACCTGGTCGGGACTATTTCAAAATAGCTTTAGAGTTGGTCTGACAATATAGTCTGTATTAAAGGGTCTCAAAACACCCTGAAGTGGACTTTCGGTTTATTGCTATTCTTGATGCTCCGTTGCCCTGTTAAGGAACATGACCATCAGGGACAGTCCGCTGCTTTTTAGCGCCCTGTCCCATGTGGTAATTCCGATCAGATGGGCAGTGCGATGAACGACCCCGCACAACTCTTGGTGGCCTCAATCAGGGGACAGAGCGCCAAAAAACAGCGGTCTTTCCCCGAGGGAGATGTTCCTTAACAGGGCAACTGTGCATCGAGATTAACAATAAACCAAGCGTCTGCTTCTGGCTAATCTGAGTCATTGCCTACTGCCAGAGATTTTTTGAGCTGATACATTAAATTGCCAGGTAAAGCCTGAGCGAAAACAGTTAACATCATCAAATTTAGATCTTAATATATGACCAACCCTGATGAACTCGCTTCACAACCTGATCAATTGCCGTTGCACCCTGATGCACCGAATTTATCAAATTGGGCTCCTGCCCCTGCTCACGTAAACGCTCTACAGCATTACTACAGGCAATAAACTTTATATTCGGGTATTGATCATGCAATTGCTTAACGCGTTGCGCATAAGGCGACACTTCTTCACGAAATAAATCCAGACCACCTGCATTCGCAATAATTTCTAGCTGAATATTCTGGTCTTTATTCTGGTAGTTCGCCATCAGCAACTCGGCTTGATCGAGTGTTCGCTTAAATTTAGCTTTATCGCGCACACTGATATGTAATATATATTTGCCTGGCTGCTCGGCAATAACCTGCATGCCCGGACTTAATTTATCTGATTGCGCTAAGCGATTTGAATATGAATGCACACTATCGCTACTGAACCAGCCAACCGAAAAAGTCAGCATAAAAAATACGGCATACATGGCATAACGATAATTACTAGACGTGTACTGCTGCCTTACTGGTGGTGCAATATTTTGATAGGTATGGCGTAACTGTGTTTTTAATGCGCACAGATCACTATACGCCTGTTGTAACTCAACATCAGTTTGCAATACTTCTTCAAATTCTGTTTTTTCGCTACCTTGCAATTCCCCATCTGCATAAGCGCTAATCATCTCTGCTGAAAATTTCATCTTTATTTCACCACTCGTAATTTACCTTGAGTGAATTTCTCCTGTGATGTATATATTGATTGGGATACACTTTCCTGTTGTATTCTATTTTTATTTATGACTTTACTTAACGCACTTCTCGCACGATTTAAGCGGCTCATTACGGTACCAATGGGTACCTGTAAAATATCCGCCACTTCGCTGTAACTCAATCCATCTAAATCAACCAAGCTCACTACCTGTCGTTGCGCATTGGGTAAACCTGACATGGCATCACGCACCATAAAGTCAATTTGACGCACCAGCATTTCATGCTCTGGCGAATTATTATCAACAATAACAACGCGCTCAATGTCTTCACAGGGGCGAGCCTTACGTAAATGACCTAACCACACATTATTTAAAATAGTGTAGATCCAGCCATCAAATGCCGCTTCATCTTTCAGTTGCTCTATTTTTTGCAGGGCCAGCATTTGCGCTTCCTGCACCAGATCATCTGCGAGCATCGCATCATGCGACCATGCATAAGCCATTCGATAAAGCTTAGAACGACTACCTTCTATACGTTTTACTAGTGCCACCTTTCGGCAGGCAAGTTTAAATATATTCACAAACACACTCTTATCAAATCTTACGTGTATTACCTACTTCTATAACGATGTGGGTAAGCTATTTTTTATTCCATAAACCTTCAACTGCACTTTATAACACAGAATCTGTATTAGAAAATTCTAATAAAATAAAACTCTAATCTATTGAATTTATTA
>Ga0316206_1001627_pt1 | contig 18741 bp, 23 predicted proteins | sample 6monthpyrite_MG_FD_204942 | JGI IMG/M metagenome (GOLD analysis project Ga0316206, IMG submission 204942) | Microbial mat bacterial communities from mineral coupon in-situ incubated in ocean water Damariscotta River, Maine, United States -... | ecosystem: Environmental > Aquatic > Marine >... | reverse complement strand
TTTCTGCCTCTGGGCCAAGTGCGTTCATTTGTTTGGTGCTTTGGAACACAGCAAGCGGGCGAATGCCAATGCCTGCCCCGTAGGAATAGAGCTTGGTTACTAAAGGAAACGAGCCAAGCTGGGCGCACTCATCCAATATCCAAGTTTGGCGCGGCGCCGAGGGCTCGCGGGATTTATAAATCATGCCCGCCACAAACATCGCCTTCATTACTGGCCCCCACGCATCGACAAACTCGGCTGGCGGCATCATGTAAAAATTATATGTCTGATCAGAGCTACACAGATCAGCCATAGAAAAATCATATGGCGGGGAAACAGACGCCATAAGCGCCGGATCAGAAAGGGCGGCAAAGGATTTAAATATTTCCCCGAGGATGCCCTGCATGCCGTTACCGCTGCTTTTGCGCGAGTTGGCGATTTCTTCTTCAATCCGGCTAGAGATTTCAAACCCGCTCTCGCTCATTTCAAAGGCAAAATCCAGCCAACGATCTGTACCGCCGGGGATCAGATTGATGACCTCGTAAAGGCGTGGTAGCGTGAGAACACGGTCAATCTTCGCAAGCGTTAAAATGATGGCTTCTAAAAACTCGCGGCCCCGGCGCTCAAAATAGTCAGCCGAAGAAGACCCGGTAAGCGCAACCATGTTTTCGACAAACACTTTGACATTAGATACCAATGAGGGGCTATCAATCCGGATATAATCAACCGGGTTAATCCGGTGCTGTGGTAAGCCGTGTAAGCCCAAGGGGTTCCAATAGATGCAGTGCTTGCGCCCCCGTGTCTGGTTCTGGCTAATGGCAGCCAGCTCGCCCTTCATATCAAGGATTAGAAGCGTGCCGCCGTATGTGCCATCCAGAATGTTATAGGCAAGCATATCTCTGAGCTTGCCCCCGCGTGCGCCTGCCACCAGAAGTGCCCCGCCCATGCCGTTCCAGTAAAGCTTGCGCTTGCCAACAAAGCCCACAAACAGGGAATCCGCTGTTTTGCTAAAATGCGGCCTTAAAGCTGGGTCATCCGGGTCAATAAATCCGGCGCTGCCAAAGCGCATTTGCTCGTTATCAATACCGTGCATCACGGGTTCCTTCATTAAAAAGGGCCGAGCGAAAAATCCGCCCGGCCCATGTTGTGCTTTAACTAAAGATCAAAAAGATAATACCGACCACAATCGCTGCGCCCCCCACCGCATTCCAGTCAATGACCTTCTTGTACTTACGGGCATTCAATTGCCCAACGAGTTCGTCTTTGAAAAAAAACATGGCAAATCTCCTTTTTTGTTGCCGGGTTAAAAAAGCTTGGAACCAAGGGCAAGACCGCCCATTGCAATGGCTGTTGCGACTGTGGCGCGGGCTATGCCGAACGTGATTGCGCCGACCACAACGAACCAGAAGGCCCTGATCGGCCATATCAACTCATCGCCGTAATGTGTGCTTGCGAATTCCAGCACCCAGTCGATGCTCAAGGCGTAAAGCGGCCCCGTTGCGAAAAAGGCAGCCATTGCGGCTGATACGTTCGCAATCAGATGAACAGAACTTTCGTACATTGAACGGGCGGTTTTGTTAGTACGATGTGACATTCTTACTCCTTTCCTTGCGTTAGCAACTAGAGGAGTATCAGGCGTAAAGGGCACATTTGGGGGGATAGGGTCCTGCGCCAGATAAGCGCAGGGTAAGGCTGGATAGGGAAGAGTGTTTACCGATAAAAGTGTCGCGCAATGTTCGGGCGTTTGATCAGAAAGTACGTATCAACAAGACGCAGACGCGGTGTCAGGCTGCGCTGTGGCCTGCGGACAGGATCATGACGTACCCGAAAGAAATCACTCAGCCAGCGGAAGCTCAAATCGCCATTAAATGCGCGATCAATTGCCGTGTCATTCAATGTGTATATATCGCCTTCTGGCCACAAGAGTGGTTCGGTATTGCTATAAAGCGCGCCCGCTAATTCCTCGACGAATGCATAACGTGAAAATCCAAGATTGTTACATGCGACTGCCATGCGGGCAAAGTGCGGAGGGCGAAGAAGCTCATCATCACAGGCAACTATAATGCCTGTCTGGTTATCGTTTGATGCTTGAGGGCCACAAGGGCGGGTGCGATTTAATTTACAGACTGAACAACGGGGCATGGTGACCACCTTCCTACGCAGAACGCGTGATAAGAGGAGGTCCGGTGTTGTTTTATGGCTTTGGTTTTTCTAGCCAGCAATGCCTGTTCTAGGCTCGGTTCTTCCTCGTGATTTCAACTTCTTTGTCCCGTATATTAACCATAAAGCTAAGTATTCCTGACTCATTGGTCAAGAAATTTAGTTTCACAAGAAAGTTATTTGTTCAGTCGTTTTATCGCCCTATTTATTGACGTGCCTGAGGATAAAACCAACCCACATCCACGCCGAGTTGATTGGCGATGATCCAGAGCTTGGCCGCGCTAATGCGGTTTTTGCCCGCCTCATATTTTTGTAATTGCTGATAGCTAATACCAAGCGCCCCGGCCAGCTTCTTTTGACTGATATTCATTGCCTTGCGCCGCTCTCTCACCCGCGCGCAGATATAGCCATTTACCCCATCATGAACATTACACCTCATGGGCCGCCCTCCACCCGCTTGATTGCCCTGCGCAGGGTACTTGGTGACACATCAAACGCGCCTGCCACCGTTCCCAATGATACCGCGCCGCGCTCAAGCATGCGCTGTGCTTTTTCCACATCAGCATCTGATAGCTTTAAATGCCTGCCAAACTTTGCGCCCTTGGCCTTGCTTGCCTCCATGCCGCCTTTTGTGCGCTCCCCGTTAATATGGCTTTCAAATTCCGCAAAGGCGGCAAAAATATAAAATACTAGCCTGCCACTGGCCGAGGTGATATTCATGCCTTGGCTGATTGATTGAAACCCTGCGCCCTTATGCTCCAATTGTTGGGCCAGCCGCGCCAGATGCAGGACAGAACGCCCAAGGCGATCAATCTTGTATACGACCAGCGTATCACCCGCCTGTAATGTTCCAAGAGCCTCGCTTAAGCCCTTGCGCTTGGCGATCCTGCCCGATACCCCGTGATCGGAAAATATCACATCGCATCCGGCTTCTTTTAAGGCCGAGATTTGCAAATCCAACTTCTGCGCCTTTGTTGAAACCCGTGCATAACCGATCTTGCGCCCATAGGAGGCAGGGGAATTTATTTTGCGCATCATCACAATCCCGCCTTGTCAAAAAGGATGGGTTTTGAACCAATCCGTCTATGTATGTTTTTCCGGTTCAACAATCGGGTTCCTGCGCGGGTTACAAAGCATTTAATCATTTCCATAAATCACTGGTATTCTGTATGTCATAAAGCATCCTTTTTGACACTACCATAGCGGGTAATTTGTGCCAACGGATTGGGGCTTTTTCGCTCAATATTTCCGGGTATTGAATCCATACGCATGATTTTATGATGTGCACAGGAGAACAAAGCATAAAATTAGAAAACCCTTATAAAATTAAGGGATTGGAAAAATTGAATAAAAACCCGTCAAGATATTTTTTGTGCATTTTACGCTATTTATTTGCGCATATGGGATTGACTTTTAGGATGAATTATTTTCTTGCGCAATACAGCCTAAAGGTGTAATATTCCACCCAAAGAATATGGAATTAAGTGTACATAAGGCGTTCCACGAGGAGGGACTGAAAATGAGCTTAAATTTAAAAAACAGATTTACAAAAGGCGCAACCGCAGGCGCATTGGCTCTGTCAATGGCCTTTTCACCCATGGCGTTGGCGGATGACTCGGCGGCAAACACGAATACGAGCGCAACGGCTCACGCGACAAATGTGAGCTCAACAGCTTCAAGTGCTACGGCACCTGCTCCAAATGCATGGGATTTAGCGCGGTCGGCACAGAGGTATTCCAAAGACAATGATGCGGTGGGTATGTTCGTGACCATTGCTCCGGGGTCTGGGTTTACACATCAATCGCTTGGCGATGCATTAGTGCGTAAATTTGCCAGGGAGGGTATACAGGCTAAATATACCTTTAATTATGCAGAATCCGGCGATTCTGTCATTGATTTTTTTGTGCGCGGCGTTCCCTACACCGGATATGGCTTGGGTAAGCTTGAAGAGGGGTATACTTTAGTAGCCAAAACTATCCGTGCATTGCGGTCCGATAGAGTGGCAAATGCCGATTTTGCCTATAACAACGATTAACCAATCATTCCATTTGAAGGACCATTCGACCCGGGGTTACTGATCTCTTGTGTTTGTGTGGGGCTTGACGGTGGAATTTGTCCATTGGCGGATTGCGTGAATTCCGCAACAATCATGCTCTTTGGGCTGCTTGGTTCTAAAAAATCTTCCCCCAAGAAACCGATAGCGACGCTTTTTTTGACTTCAGTGGACGCCGCTATTTCATGTTCAGCTTTTGCCTGAACTCTGCGGCCCACAAATTTTTCGGAAACATCGGGGATTAATTTCGCATTGTTTACATCATCTGCTGACAGGAACACATCAGAACCTTTGCTGTCTAGATTTTCCTGATAAGCAACGGTATTTCCTGAGGCCTTCATTTCTGTAAGGCCGTCCAACTCGTTTTGTAGGCCTTCTTGCTTGTCTTTATAGTCATCTATTGTTTTGTCTATGTCCTTGTTTCTTGCATTAAGGGCTTCATTGGCGGCGACCAACGCGAGATATTCAGGTGAATCATCTTTTCCCTCGCTTTTTAACTGTTCCATCCGCTCTTTATTTTTATCAATCTGGCTTGTGTTTTCCGATTTTTCTTCTTCGAGGACGTCAATCTTGCCCTGCAAGGCGTCGATTTGCTTTTGAATTTCAATAATTCTGTCCTGAATTTGATTCAACAGGGTGGCGTGGGCTTTTTTGTCTGCGGCCTTCTTTTTTAGCTCTTCAATTAAATCTTGGTAAAAGGCGTCAATGAAAATACTAATATGGTTTCCCACTAGCGGCGCTAAATTTCCTCGACCGGCATTCAGGATAAAGTCCGAGACTTTCTCCATCAACTCGCCCGTAAGGTTGACCTCCTTATTTTGCCCATAAATATTATTTTCGATTACTTTGCTCATTTCCCCACCCTGATCGTATGCTCTAGATATTCCCTCTTGCGTGGAATGATCCATTCATGAAAATGATACCAAATCCGTTTTAAGAAAGTCTAAAGTTTCCATAAATTTTTATGTATTATACAACTTATGGAAGATTTTTTGAGTATCCTGAGAAGGATTAGTGAAAATGGGTAGATTCTGACATAACGTGTGTGGCGATACTTAACGCGGATTTGCCAAGATGGGAAAGCATCTTATTGTATTCAGCATTGTGGGAACTACCTCCCCGAATTGCCTCACCAAGGTCGTAGGGCGTTGCCCCTCGTGAAAACTCATTACACAGACCAGTAAAACGCGTAATGTAGCCCTTCATATTAGCGTTAGCACCGAGTATCTCCAATGTGCTTTTTGGCTCTTCCGTAAACATATTGGAGCTATTATAGTGCCGACTACCATGCTTGATAAACTCATCCATATAGGGCGTATTTCCGAGTTCGTCACGAATATGAACATTTGTAAGATTAAAGCGTAGACTGGGGTATATTTTGCGCAAAACTCCACACGTAACTAAAGCCAATTCGCCATGAACCCAATCGAAGGGGTCTTGTTTGTCCATCCAATGAACTAGACAAACAGTGTTTTTTATAGCGACGCGCTGATTGATCCACGCTTGCACCGTAACAGTATCGACATGGGCCAAAAAACTAACATCGAAACCTCGTGTACTGGGGAGCCCAAAACCTGCGTTAACGTTAGGGAATGGTGACAAAGAGCCCGCCGAAACTTGATGGTCGTTTTTAGCCTGCATATTTCCGAGTGTTCTATAAAAAAATTTGGGCAGCAAGTCTTTGGGGTCTAATGTTGTTGTGTCAGGAATTACAGGCAATTTTTCTTTGATATTGCTAAACCATTTAATGTCTAATTCTATGAATTCGGCCTTATTGAAGGGGCCGATAAAAACAGGGTGTTGTGTGAAGGTATCTTCTGTAATTCTCCACATTCCCGTATCAACGTAATCACCTTTAATAATATTGCGCATTTTAGTGATATAATATGATTTATCACCGACACCCAAAAAACAACCTTTTAGGGAAACGCCCGTTTCAAAGCCTGTGCTTTTTTTATCTGTGTAAGCATAAATATCAAATTGATTCTCTTGACGGTATAATATGGCGTCAGGTGGTAGGTGGGTATGACCACCATCCGCAGTCATTGATAATAACCGCACGACCTCTGCTCTTGTTGCGGCTGGCAAAGCGTCAATTTGCTTCAGTACATCCTTATGAACGTTAACTTTATACTCCACCGCACCCCCTGTTCTTGTTTTATTATTGTGCAGGGAAAATCTTAAAATAAGGCTAAAACATAAGGCCTTGCTAATACGCACAGTTTCATAGCCATTGGCATTATGTGATGAAGGCATATGAGGCGGTCTTGTAGGGGTGGCTATATTTTGGGATGCCTTACCAATGAGGGTTGCTGTGGCACTATGGTCGTCTCACTATTTGTGTAATGGATATCCTTGTGCGCTCTTGATATATGGATGACATCGTTACGAATTTCTTCAATGGGTCGTTTGTTTTGAATGGCATCTGCAATTAAGGTCCCGATTTTTAGCGTTTCTTCCCCGACAATTCCGCGCCGTGTAATCTCTGAAAGGCCAATTCTCAGGCCATATTCGTCGCTTGAAGAAAAAGGGACGGAGATAGCGTTTACGTTAATATTGGCGCTTTCTAGCTTCCGAAAAGCATCCTGACCCTCTGCCTTAGTGCCAATTTTTACGATAATTTGATGGCATTCTGTGTAACCCCGTTCAGGAAAGCATACCTCCACGCCGTGTTTCTTCAATGTATCACCTAAAATACGGGCATTGCGGACCGTGTTTTGTGCAAACTGAGCGCCATAATCCCGTGACTCTTCGAGTGCTATACCCAGAGCAGCAATATGGTGTGGGTGTGCATTAGACACAAAAAGCGGGACAATGCTGGAGAACACTTTTGCCGCGATCTTCGAATTTTCAGGGGATTGAGCCGATAAAATTATTCCTTTTTGAGGTCCCCAAAGTGATTTATGCGTAGAGCCATGTAGGAAGTCCGCCCCCTCTTCTAGGGGTGATTGGAATGCTTTTCCTGCAATCATCCCAAGTGTATGGGAGGCATCATAGGAAATTATGACGTCATCTCCCAAGGCTTCACGTAGCTCACGAACTGGGTAGGGGAAAAGGATCATGCTGGCATCAAGAAAGATAAGCTTGGCCCCTGTCTGAGCGACGATATCGGCAGTTTGTTCAACGTCAATTGATCCAACATCCAAATCATAGGGGAGGTCAATTCTGTTATAGCCTCTTTCCTGTGCAAGTTTTTCTGTCGTAAAGTGACCTCCACATTTGGGGCCGACGGACAAAAACGTATCGCCTTGCTCAAGTAAGCTACTGAGCATTATCGCCGCGATTTGATTTCCAGAAAGGGGGCTGGTGTCTGCCTTTTTTGCGTGAAATAATTCACATGCAATGTCTTCTGTCTCGGCAATGATTTTATGAATGGTCGATTGGTTTGGATAATCCCATATAGCGGGGTCTCTTTGCCCTTCTGGCGGGATTGCATATCTGTGGTTTAGATCAGATTGCAGGGCATAGCGAACGTTCGCTGATGATACGTTTTCGCTTGCAACGAGATTGAGTTTTTCAAAATATTGTGCATCAAATGCTTGTACTAAGTTTACTATTCCCATGGTACTCTAGTGTCTATACTCCTGATCAGTGTTCTGTTGTTGGTGGCACTTTTGCCCTATCCCAGTCGGCCTCAAATTTTTTCCGAAAAAAGCTGGTCACGGCAGGGTGGGCAATAACAAAAATTTCTATTTGATCTTTTTCAAACAAGATCATTGCGGTGTTTTTGCCGTAAATATAAAAAGGAAATGCGCCAAATTCCTCGTTGGAAACCCATCGGTAATCAGAATGCCGTCGCGCGGAAAAATGCGTATCGTTTTCGTTGGTAAGAGACCTAAACTTAAAATCAGGTTGCGTTTCTTTGATATGGGCCATCTGATTTCTGTAGTTTTCGTTTACTTCTCCCTTGCCCCAATCGTCAAACAACCTTTCATCTAGGTTGCTGATGCAAATATCGGCGTTGGGCTCTTGCGCTACCCGTAAAACATCTTCTCTAAACGAGGCAAATCCTTCACGGCCTCTATAGGTGATGACGCTTGAGGTTTTGCGCCTTAATCCGTCATTTTCAAGAAATTCAATTCCTGCACTTTCAATGGCATTTACGATTTTCAAATATGTGCCTTGATGGGGAACATTTCGCCCTGTTTCAATGGCGACAACGGTGTTCTTATTAAGCCCTGCGCGTTCGCTTAGCTCGCCTTGCCCCCATGAGAGTAAGGCACGCGCGGCCTTTATTTGTTCAACTGATACGATCATTTAATATTACTTTTAATTAATAATAACTACCTATAGGTGTTTATATGGGCTTTGTCCATACTAAATGGCGTTAAATTAAAATAAAATACTATTTTTCTTGACATATTTAGATTTTATGTCTAAACATCTCGATAAATACACGTTTAACGTGTGTTATTGAAATGCCCTTTGGGGCAATGTGTAAACATCATTTGTGTGGGAACTATTATGAGTAAAACAAGCACTTCGGGGCGTAAAACCCCTATGGGCTGTGAGGACATGACTCTTCAGGCCGACAATCAAAACACCGTAAAATATCATTGTGATCATCCGCATGTGTTCGAGCAATATGCTCTGCATGTGATGGACGATATGATGAATACGTATCGCAAAGAATTTTTGCGTTTGCGCCGGGATTATAAAATATTACGTGATCAGGAAAGCGCCCTTGGATTGGCGCATATCCATATTCGCCATAAGCTCAAGCAAATGGATGAAACCATCCGCCGTGATCTGAAAAGTTACGGGATCATGCGGATTGATTACGCGATGCAAAAGAGCTGTGTGAACAGCCCGGCGCGTCATGCCAATCGTCTGCCCCCTTATACGGACCGCAAGGCGAAGACTGAAAATGTGAGGGGCTAGATCATGAAGAAGAAGCAAAATAAAGACATTCAGGCTGATTATGATGCGTTGCTCAAAGATGTGGCGGGTTTGGGATACTCAGAAGATGATATCCGGATGCAGCTTTTTGAAACAGCGCAAAGCGGGGTACGCCAGATTATTGATACGCTGGAATATCAATATCGTAAAGTCCATGATTTGAGCGTTTTACCCAAAGAAACATGGGCAACATTGCGGGGCGGGGCGTATCTTACTTATGCAGCTTATTGCAAAGAGTTGGCGAGCGAAATCGAAGCCTCGGCGCATGATCCGAATATCAAATTTTAACACTCATCCGGTTTAAGTGTTTCACGCTTCGCGGCTCTTTCTCTTCTCCCCGAAGACTAAAGAACGGGGCGGGAGCGTGGAATGCTTAAGATGGAGCCACGTGCACCAATATTACGAAATTCAAAAATTCAGCGTGACGCGTCATCACGTGAAGAAACAAAGTCACATATCTGCAAGACCCAAGTCATTTCAACAGCTTTTAAACTTACGCAAGATGTGCGTGGGGTAGTACCCCACGCATCTTGTGCTCACGGCGCTTCGCTTGTTCGGCAAGGGGAACCCGCTGCGCGTTCCCCGTTGCATCCCCTCCGACAAAATAGAAAGCCAACTATTAATTGATTTTGTTTTATATATATTGTTGCCCCAGATTGAATTGTGGAAAATGTACATAATTGTATATTATATAGATGCTTACTTCACATGCCGTGAATGATCTGGCACTATCAACACTGATTAGAATAATAAACGTCATGTGGGAGTCTTTAGTGGGAGTTTCTAATAGTATAAATTCGGCAGAAGCTCAAAGTATTTTAAGGCTGCACAGTGATGCGGATACAAATATTCGATGCGAAGATAATTTGAAGTACATGCGTCGATTAGATGATGAATCAATGAGTCTCATTGTCACATCTCCGCCATATAACATTGGCAAAGAATACGAAAAGAAACAACCTCAAGACCTTTATATTGAAGAACAGGCAGCATGCATTGCCGAGGTCGTCCGGCTTTTGCATCCCAACGGATCCGTTTGTTGGCAAGTTGGTAACCACATCGATGATGGCGAAGTATTTCCTTTAGACATCCTGTTGTACCCGTTATTCAAAAATCATGGCCTCAAGCTACGAAACCGAATTGTTTGGACGTTTGGACATGGATTGCACTGCCAGAAGCGATTATCTGGCAGGCATGAAACCATTTTATGGTTCACTAAGTCTGAGGACTATACCTTTAACTTAGACCCCATACGTGTACCGTCTAAATATCCCAATAAAAAACATTTTAAGGGTCCAAATAAAGGCGAACTTTCGAGCAACCCTCTTGGCAAAAACCCGTCTGATGTTTGGGATATTCCCAATGTAAAATCAAACCATGTCGAAAAGACGGATCACCCGTGTCAGTTCCCCGTCGCTTTGGTTGAGCGCTTAGTCCTCGCCTTGACTAATGAAGGTGAAAACGTACTTGATCCTTTTCTTGGCGTGGGTTCATCGGTCATAGCTGCCCTTAAACATGGAAGAGGCGCATATGGGTGTGACCTTGATAAAAGCTATATTGATAAGGCGTGGGAACGCATTCATGGGCTTAGGGCTGGAACTTTACGAACACGCCCAATGAATAAACCTGTCTATGACCCAAATAAAAAGGCAATTTAATGAGGCTTGATTTCATATATGAAGATCATCACCATGCGGGAGCTGCTTGGGAAAGTAGAGAGCTTAAAGACTGGCTGACCGACGTTTTTGAAGCGCCTGCCATAAGTGTTGAGCCACGTTGTACTGCAGCAATAAGAGATCATGTAGAATCAGAATTTCTGAATGAAGGCTGGGCTTTAAAAGTCAATCTTGATCAAGGGCTGGGGTTAAAAGTTTTTGCCGAGAAGGACGATCTTGCCTTTCAGCTCCAAACTGGAAATATGAGTAGGGCTCCATATGATCTATTGAAGTTACAATATCTCTTTCAAAGCGGAAGAATCGAAGCTGCGGCAATAGGTTTACCATCGAAAAAAGCTGCCAAGGCTATAGGTGATAATATTGCCAACGCAGAGAGGGTTATAAGAGAACTACAGCTATTTGACAGGGTAATTACTGTGCCAATTTTAGTAGTAGCGTTCCGGTAAAATTCAGGGGGGTCATATGGGTTATCAAATAGAAATTGTGCCGCGTTCCCAACGCGAAGCATTAATTTCAAAGAGGCTAGAGAACGCTACCGAGAAAGGCGAGACAATTTTTGAGTTTCGCGGAGGCGAATATACTCCAAAGGTTATTTCTTTAGAAATCGGTGTGCCAATTTACCGGATGGAAAATTGCCGAACTTTTAGCGCGCAGCAAAGTGAGATGGCATCTCATGGTTACGACAAAGACTTTTTCTCAAAAGGGCTAGAAAAATCTTCTGTACAGCAAGCTCAACACGAAATTTTGGAGAAGCTGGCCGAGAAGCGCGCAACATCTGTCACGCCCATAATTGACGTTCTTCGAAAAGATGGGCAGAGGGAGGCAATTCTGATTTCCAGCACTGGTACAGTGGTAAATGGAAATCGTCGTTTGTGCGCCATGCGAGAGCTCTATCGAAAAGATGATGGATCTGTCGATGGAAGGTTTAGTCACGTAAAATGCGCAATTCTCCCCGCAGATACTACGGCTGACGAGATTGACGACATTGAAGCAGACCTTCAGGCACGCCTTCAAACTAAATTAGACTATGATTGGATCGGCGATGCACGCCTTATCAGGCGCCAAGTTGGCAAAGGCAGAACTGCAAAGGAAGTTGCTGATCGTTTGCGTCGCAGTAAGGCAGATATCGAAAATGTTTTGCTAGCCTTAGATGAAGCTGATTTGTATTTGAGTGATTGGGCAGGCAAGCCTGACCGTTATGACCTCATTAGCGGTGACGGAGAGCAAATTTTTGCCGATATTCCTAAACAGATTGCGAAAAAGAATGCAGAATTGCAAAACGCGAGCCGAGCGATAGCTTGGTCGTTGTTCGAAAACCGAGATAAAATTTCAGGTCGAGTATATGCCTTAAACGCCACCTTTGGGAAGCTTGCCCCCAAGGTCCTTGATATGTTGGCGGATGAACTCGACATTGAAAACGAAACAATTGATGATGAGGATGATTTTGAAGATGATTTTTCCATCGAAATTGAAGACGGTCCTGTAGAGACGAATTATCAACCGATTATTGATGCGCTTAAAAATGAAGAGACAAAAGAAGATGCTGTAAACACGCTTATCGATGTCTGTGAGTCTGCCATAGAGATAGACAAAGGCCTAAAATCGGAAAAAGCGGCATTAAAGGCACTGTCTCATGCATTCGCAAAAATCACGAGCATTGACGTTTCAATGGCGGGAGAAAGCACTTTACCTGCCATGAAGAAACAAATTGCTTCAATTAGGACCGGGCTGACCAAAATTGAGGAAAAAATTGACTTGCGATTAGGTGAGGATGTTTCCGAACCTGATGAGAGCCAGTAAGAGGACTCAATGGATCAATCGCCTACTTATGTATCGATCGTTCTAAATTCAAATATGTCTGGTACTTTTTTGGTGCCTGATGGCCAAACGGGCACTCCAATTTGGGCTAGATTGAAACTGTCTATTAGGTCGAAGTATTTTGAACACACCATATCGGATGCCAAGATAAACCTCTCTTGGCCGGACACCTTGAGCGTAGTGCGTGAGCTCGGTAGCCGTACCACTCAAAAGTCACTCAACTTTCGCTTTAAGCCGGAAGGCGAGGCGCTTGAAAGGTTGAAGGAATTTGCTGAACAAGTAAAAACGGCAAGGTCTCAGCGCGAAAGTTTGACTGAAGTAATCCCCTTAGAGGAAATTGAAACACAGCTCCTTGAATTAGGGTTTACCAAACGCACACTTAAGCAATTTCAAATTAGAGATTTGAGCCATTTATTGTCTTTGGCAAATGGAGCAAATTTTTCTGTGCCTGGGGCAGGGAAAACAACCGTGACGTTTGCTCTGCACACTCTGGTTCGCAGGCCAGGCCACCACTTTCTTGTTGTTGCACCAAAAGCCGCTAATCAAGCATGGCAGGATATTGTTCATGAATGCATGGAAGTCGGCGCTAAAGATGGAGGTGATGAACCGTTCACCTTGCTTGATGGCAATGAGAAAATGACTCACTCCATTTTAAATTCTGGAGCAACAAGATTCATAATATCCTACGACCTTATGATTAGGCAACAATCAGTTCTCTCTGCTCACTTTGCAACTACACCTACTCATTTAGTTCTTGATGAAGCTCACCGAATGAAAGCTGGTTGGCAGTCTCAACGAGGGGCTTTCCTTCTTAATATTGCGTCTCTTCCAATTCGTCGGGATATCCTTACGGGTACACCAATGCCACAAGCTGCCAGCGATATTGAGTCTCAACTTGATTTTTTATGGCCCGGTCATGGCTTAGGACTAGAGGTGGTTACAGGGAAATCTCCTCGCGACGTTCTTGGCAATCTTTATGTGAGGACTACAAAGAAGGAACTTGGCCTTAAGAAACCGATCCGAGAATACATTAATGTATCAATGGATGACGGACAACTTGCGCTTTACTCAATTGTTCGAAACGAATTCTTACGTAATTTTTCTAAGAAAATGAGCTCAGGAATGGGGGAAGCTCAACTTTTAAAGGCCCGGCGATCTGTGATGCGTCTGCTTCAACTGTCAGTGAATCCAGTTCTCGCTTTAACAGCGATGGCGAACGACGATTTCAAGATTGATTCAGGTGTTGCAGACCAAGTAATGGACGAAGGTAATTCTGCTAAAATGAAGGCAGTTATAGAACATGCTCGCACCTTGGCCTCCAAAGGCGAAAAAACGGTTATTTGGACAATTTTTACGGATACGATCCACAGTCTAGTATCCTCTTTGGCCGAGCTAAATCCAGTGTTTATTCACGGCGGGGTTCATTCCGGGTCAAAAGACGACCCAGCGTCCAGAGAAGGTAAAATTAAACGATTTCATGAAGACGACAGTTGTTATGTTTTGGTTGCTAACCCTGCAGCAGCAGGAGAAGGCATAAGTTTGCATACGGTATGTCACACAGCACTTTACCTTGACCGTAGTTATGTATCTACGCATTACCTCCAATCGATTGATAGGATACATCGCTTAGGGCTTCCTCCGGACCAAGAAACAAATATCTTTGTTTATCGTTCAAAAGCCCCTGCTGAAATAGGTAGCGTGGATATGTCGGTGACAAGAAGGTTGGCCGAGAAAATCCGTAACATGCAGCTCCTGCTTGATGATCCAGATTTGCACGAACTTGCGCTTGATGAGGAAGAGGCTGTTGACCCAATAGATTATGATATTCGCTTGCAAGATATTGTTGATTTGATTTCTGAGCTGGAAGGCAGGGGCAGCAAAGAATATTCGGATGAGCTATGACGGTCCAGATTTCTACTGAGCGCGTATTCTCTTTATCCGCTTTTGAGGGTCTGAAGCTATTTCGAGCCTATCTGGAAACAAGGGTAGGTGTTGGTACCGCCGAGTTGATCCACTTAATTGAAAGCATCGAACCAGACGGATATGCATTGGATTTGGAAGCTGGCGCATATTTGGGAACTCTAATTGGTGACAACTGTCCATTGGATGGCGACGCGTTCTATCAAACTTGCATTAAGGCAGTCGTGATTCAACATCAGCCAATTTGGGCAAAGACGATGCGTTCAGGGCGTAAAAGGTTTGTTAGCTCTTTGGATCAAGACGATCAAGATGTGTTTAAAGCCGCAGGTTTGATGGGAAATCCTCCATCTCACACTGCTATTAAATGGTGGGATGATGTTGTCGGTCATGCTCGACTGATCACAGATGGTGAAAAAATGGAGCAAGCCAGACAGGCAGAGTTACTCTCTCTAGATCACGAGCGGGCTCGCTTATCGGAACTTAGTATTTCTAAAGAACCGGAGTGGCCTGGCCTTGACGATAATTTTGCTGGATATGACATCCTTTCGTATGATCATGGGGGTTATGGACTGCTCAATATTATGATCGAAGTTAAGTCAACTACAGCCTCTCCACTGCGATTTTTTATATCTAGAAATGAATGGAATCAGGCTATAAAAGCGGGCCCTTCATATATTTTCCATGTTTGGGATATGGCAAAGGAGAAGCCAATACTTTACATCCGTACTGTCCAACAGATTGAACCGCATATTCCTTCTGATAATGAGAAAGGAAAGTGGTCAAATGCCGCTATTCCATTGGGCGTTTGAGGGCTTCACCCATCGTGGCGACAAGGGTACGGTCTCCCAAGGCTCCGCGCTGTCGCTTGTGCCCCGACGCACTTACGCATCCCAGATCATTTCGTAATCAGCTCCTCCAGAGGCATCCTCAAGTACGAAGATTGGGATTACTGAAAGTTTGAGCATTCCCCCTTTGCTTTGAATTCCAGCACTTTTAACGGCTGCGGCGGTGTTCACAATCGACCTTCCGCTCCCAGAATCGCTTCGCTTTTCCGTGAAGGCAATTGCGTCCACCCCCTAAGCAGCCAGTGCTTGCTTCTTTGTTCAAAGCAAAGGAGGAACATCATGACAAACATTTATCACGCCACGCCTTATGACATTTCAGCCACAGGATTTTATTTTAACACTTACGATGAATATCTTGAAAAATTCGCCAGCCATCAAAACGACTATGGTGATCCGGTTGAAGAATATGAAATCCAGTTCATTGAGGGCGAAAATTACAAGCTCTTTGAAGCTCTATCCATTAATCAAGCCACCTTAAAACAATGGTTTGATGATTTTGAAGACTTGGGCGGCGATGATCTGATTAAAGCAATCTATCTTGCTGATGATGCGGGGCACCGCATTGATGATATTCTTGATTGTTTGGAGGATGTTATGCTTTTTGAAGGCACTGCCCTTGAATATGCTGAAAGCTATATTGAGGATACGGGCCTTCTGAATGAAATCCCTGAAAATCTGCGCTATTATTTTGATACTGAATCATTTGCGCGTGATCTGGTTCTTGGCGGCGATATCTATGAAACCGAGATCAATGGTACATCATATGTCGTTCAATATTGTTAGGGGGGATGGTGTTTATTCTTCTTCGTCAATCTGCGCGCCAATATCCATCGTTTCATGAAGGATACGCACAATATGGATGTTGGTGCCTTTCACCAGATATAAAACCAAATGTTTTTCATGATGATGAATGCGCACAGGGGGCATAAATTCCCATCGTTCGCGGCATATCAATGGACTTTCGGCCAATAGCTGAAAGGTCTGATCCAGACCATCAATATATGTTCCAGCCTGTTCAATGCCCCATATTTTAGCTGTATAATGCCAGATATTTTCAAGGTCAGATTCAGCGGCAGGGAGTAGCTTATACTGCATCATTTTTGTGGCTAGCCATCATCCGTTTTTTGAATTTTGTTGCGTCAAACTCTTTGGCTTCTCCACTTTCCAAGCCTTCTGTAATAGCATTTTGCATCGCCTGAATTTTTTCGCTGCGTGTTTGGTCTTTGCGGATAAGGTCACGCACATAATCACTACTACTTGCGTACTTGCCTTCGGTAATATGATCCTCTACCCATTTGCGCATCGGGTCTGGTAGTGAAATATTCATGGTTGCCATTATTGTATCTCCTTTCTTATATTATGGCATTTTTTGCCAATTATTGTCAATTGCTAGGCCTTGCTATTGACCATGATGTCTTGCGTAAGTTGGCGCAGCAATTAAATCGCCAGCAATATATTCAATACTGATACCCAAAAATGACCCATAAATATCCAGATAATGCATGTGAGGTAAGCCAAGCATAGTTTTAAGGAAGGGCCGTTTTCATCCCATCCGAAACGGAATTTTATGCCACATGTAATTATTAATCGTCGGCAAGTCCGGGCCTTTTAAACCTCTTCCCCGACTATTGATCGATCAATCTGCATCAGTTCTATTGGGGCCCCGTTTTCTTCAATAAAGGCTACAATTACGCCGTTGGTTGGGCTATTGGGCTTAATGATGACGTTTTTTCCTTTGATGGCCTCTTCAATATCATCGACCTCAAACGCTACGTGGGGAACTGTGGTCACAAGCTCTGGGTACGGCGCACCCTCGTGATACCTCTGCCATTGAATGCCATAAGGATTGCTCTTGTGGTCGCTGACGGTCATTTTCAAATGCGGGAGCTCTATTTCACCTTCAAACCGCTCTGTGGTGGGAATTCCAAGATGGTTATACTTCAGTTTCATGCATTCGATCTTCCGTTACGTTATTTAATGCCAATGACAATAACAGCAATATTCCCATTTGGCTAAAGGCAAACATTGTTCCGAATGAGGCTAAATATTCAGTTTAAGCACTTGTGTACATTCTGGATTTTTTCATTTGATTGCCGCAGGTTTGCATGGAGCACCAACGGCGATTTTTGGGCCGCGATTCATCAACAAATATGCCTCTGCATGCCGGATTTTCACACATCTTCACGTGAACAGAGAGCGGGCCTGTTGCCAGATCGATAAAATCACGGGCAAGCATTGAAAGTACGGATCGAAGCCCTGTTGTGTTCCAAATAACGCCATGCCCATCTTTGGTAAATTGTGGTGCTGGCGGGGGAACGGCGGCTACCGCATTAATTTCCTCAAGGTCTTTTTTGTCAAAGTCATGCCCGGTTGCCAATGCTTCACCGGCATGCTGGATGGATTCTCTAATGCGTTTAGTCATCACTAAATCGCTCTCACTGAATTTGAGAGAAAAATCCGAGAAGCCTAATTCAATTAACCAGCGCGCTAAATCGTCCGGTGTTTTCAATCTCTCGTAAGGTATTTTGCCGCGATCCCCAAGGGTGGCCGGAAGTGTGAAACAGAATCTCACATCTTGAATTCTAAAGTCTTTTTTGGTTAGGCGCGTGCGCATATTTCTGCTCCGGTTAATAGAACCAGTTTAACTGGTTGACAATATTAATCCAAGGAAATATATTAGAACCAGTTAAATAGGTTCAAATATAATATAACAACGACTAAAGAGGAGCAAAAGATATGGGGCTTTTAAGTGATAAAATTGCATTAATTACAGGTGCGGGAGCGGGAATTGGTCGCACATCTGCGCTGAGCTTTTCTCAAGAAGGGGCAAAAATCGCCATTTTCAGCCGCACCAAGCAGGCTGTCGAAGAAACGGCTGATATGATCAGAGACATCGGCGGCGATGTTGTAGTGATCGTGGGTGATGTAACCAATGCACAGGACATAAGGCGTGGTGTATCCACGGTTATGGATACATACGGACGCCTTGATTGCGCATTCAATAATGCAGGCACCGAAGGCCAGTTTGCACCTTTGGCCACACTTGATGAGGCAGTTTATGACGAGACGCTTTCAATAAACCTCAAAGGTGTGTGGCTTTCGATGAAGCATCAGATTCCGGCATTACTTGAAAATGGCGGTGGTGCGATTGTGAATATGTCATCCAACATTTCTACAATTGGTATGCCCGGTACCAGTCTTTATACGGCAAGCAAAGCCGGAGTTGATGGCCTTACCCGCTGCGGTGCGATGGACTATGCAGGGCAAAATATTCGTATTAATGCGGTGGCGCCAGGCGGTGTTGAGAACACGGCCATGACCACACGTTTATGGAGCGAGGAACAGCAGCAAGCAAACCGCGCAGGCAGCCCAACAGGGCGTTTATCTACCC
>Ga0316206_1001625_pt1 | contig 18782 bp, 20 predicted proteins | sample 6monthpyrite_MG_FD_204942 | JGI IMG/M metagenome (GOLD analysis project Ga0316206, IMG submission 204942) | Microbial mat bacterial communities from mineral coupon in-situ incubated in ocean water Damariscotta River, Maine, United States -... | ecosystem: Environmental > Aquatic > Marine >... | reverse complement strand
GTTCCGAGATGCGCTCGAATGGATCCGGGCGATGTATCAACCCCGTCCGGATTATGGCTTTGCCTATCCTGACCAACCGGAACCCAATCAAACCCAAACGACACCCCCAGCCCCATCGTCCCCTCAACCTGAGCAACCGAGCCCGTAATACCAATCCATTCGTTGGTGTGCTACGATGGGATTCCCGTTTTTCGGCTTGTTCCCGACCGATGGGAACCGGGCCGACCGGTTTCGAGTATGCAAGAGACATCGAGCACGGGGTCCCAGCGGACCCAACAACAGGATAACACAGGTATGATCAACTCTTTTTCATCGCAGCCCCAAGGAGCCCTTCGGATCACCTCGATCGGTGTGTTGATCGTGCTTGCGGGGAGCGCCGGTTGCTCGAAGTCAGACAACGCCAAGGCGGCGGTCAAAGAAGCGGGACGGAACTTTACTTCGATTGCTGTCGGCGATCCCACTGCTTCGCAGCCCTTCACCGAACAGACCTATAGAGATACCGACTCGCTGCTCGAAGAGTTCAAGGGCGATGAGAACGGGTACGCCGAAGCCGCAGCGATCTCGCTCTCGCTCTCCAAACTCGGCCAGGCCTCCTTGGCGTCGATGAGGGCCTCTGATGCAGAAACCGAGGCGCTCCATCAAACCCGGGTTATCCGTGGGATGATCAACGAGTGGTTGACGCTCAGCGCGATTGCCCAAGCCGCCGGACAGTTCGATCCCTCCGCGGAACTAAGCGAGATCGAAAAGATCATCAAACTTCGTCAAGACGATATCGAGCATTATCAAGCCCAACAAGCCCAGATTGGTACTGAAATTAGCTCATATGAGGATCAAATCGCTGATCTGCGCTCAAAGGCATCTGTCCAACGGAACGAATCCGGAGCCCTCGAACTCCAGATGCCCCGTGTGAGCGCCACCGAGGCCGCCGAGATCGTCCAGCGCGTCCGCGAGCACACGCTCCGGGCCGATCAGTACGAACTCGAAGCCGTCCGCATCGAAGGGGTCGTGGGACAACTCCGCCCCGGTGCCCGCGAGATCGGTCTCAATGTGGGGATGGCCACCTCACAGATTGAGCTGCTGGTCAAGGCTCGCAAAGAACTCAACGAGAGAGCAACTTCGAGCAGAAACGACGCCCAGCTCGCAAGAGACGGCGCCTCCAAGGCAGCATCACGGATCAACTCCGCTGTGGACGCGTATGCCCTATTCCGAGAGAATGATGTCCGCTCGACCAATGACTCGGCAATCTCGCTGACACGAACAGCGATCAGCACGCTCCGCGATGCCAAGAGAGCAACCAAACAAATCGCTTCACTCACCAAGTCATCCGCCCAACAGACCCTCGGCGAGTGTTATGCCCGTCAGGCCGGCGGCTATCGAGAAGCCGCGATCCTCTACCACGCCCTCAACGAGACGGGTTTAGCCGGGGACTGGGCCGCACTCGAGCAGAGCGCTCTTGATGCCCAGAGCGAGGCAAAGACCGCGGCCAACCTAGCATTCCAGAACGCGGCATCCTCGCTCCGCAGCGCTCGGATCCGAGGTCCAGAGGGTGAAAAACTCGAAGCGACCGCCAAACGCCTCGATCTGCTCGCCGGGATCGCCTCAGAACCCGATTTCGAAGAATCCTTCGACGATGGCTCACAGGATCTGGGCACCCCAGAGACCACCGATGACGAACCCGACGGTCAATCCCCCCAGGCTGACGATGGCGGGTGATCCAGTGATGATATCGGTCCCGCCAGATTCGGTTTTTCTTGCGGTCGCCACTGAAGTCACCACCTAAGATATTGAGCATGACCACCGCAGAACCATCAAACGCTTCTCAAATCCCGGGCATCCCTGCCCTCCCTGATGTCGTTCAACACATCATCAAGCCCAACGCCCCCATCGTGGGCAAAGTCCACGCGACGCGGATCTGTACTGCTTCGCGCAAGGCCGCGGGATTTGTCCGCCACATCGAGATCGATGTCTCGGGCACGCCGCTCGAAAACGCTTGGTGCGCTGGGCAGTCCTTCGGCGTCATCCCACCCGGTGAAACAGATGCGGGTAAACCCCACAAGCTCCGGCTCTATTCCATCGCGGCCCCCACCGGCGGCGAAACCGGAGACGGCAAAATCATCACCACCACCGTCAAACGCGTCGTTGATGAGCACTGGGACACGCACCAACTCCTCACCGGCACCTGTTCGAACTACCTCTGTGATCTCCATGTGGGCGACGAGGTCACCCTCACCGGTCCGGTCGGCAAGCGGTTCGTGCTGCCCACCGATCTCAGCGCCCACGACTACATCTTTATTGCCACCGGGACCGGGATTGCCCCATTCCGGAGCATGATCCTCGATCTGATCCACGCCGGGATGCCCTCGCGGGTGGCGCTGCTCATGGGCGTGCCCTACGCGTCGGACCTGCTCTACGACGACACCCTCACTCAGTGGAACGCCGAGTATGACCACTTCTCGTACCACACCGCGGTCTCTCGCCACACCACCGCGACCCAATCCAAGAAACTCTATGTGCAGGATCGGCTCTCCGAGGATTTCGATCAGCTCGGTCCGATGCTTAGATCTGATCGCACCCTGATCTACATCTGTGGCATCGCGGGCATGGAACTGGGTGTCTTCCAGACCCTCGCTCGGCTCCTCCCCACCGATCAGCTCGCCCAATACCTCGATCCGGACCCTGAAATTGCCGACGATATCGATCATTGGGACCGAAAAATGATCCCCAAGAAGATCAAAAAGACCAAACGAGTGTTCTTAGAGGTCTATTGACCAAGGACGACAAAATTAGACAAGACCGGCGGAAGGTAGTGCGATAAACTCTCCGCGAGCGAGACCCCCAGACACAAAAACACTGACCCAGAAGAGGGCTTACGCCGTGATCCGACCGAACGCAACATTGATTCAATCCCTCGCCCGCCAGATTGTCCTCGCTGGGGCGCTGATGACCATCTCAACCGGCGCATCCGCCCAGAGCGCATCGGATCTGCCAATGTCGACCACTGGATCGATCAACATCAGCGGGTCTCAGGCGACCCAGATCAACGACTTCGTCCAAGCATGGGCACCCAAAGCCCTGAGCGACAACCCGCAGGACATCAAGAAAGCGATCGAGGTACTCATTAAGCCGCTCAATATGGGCGGTGTGTCGGTTGCCTTCCGCCAGTCCTATACCCAATCGCTCATGCCGCTACTCAACGAGTTGGACGCCAAAAACACCGTCGGGGCCAAGCTCTCTTCATTGAGGTTGGCGGGCGATCTCGCTACCCCGGGGGCGGTATTGAGAGTGAAGGCAGCCATCGGTGATGAGGACTTGGGTGTTCGGCTCTTCGCGGTCTCGCGTGCTGCACAGATTTTCAAGACGACGCAACGATCCGGACCGGCGATGACCCCCACCGACGCTGCATCGCTAATCGACGCGCTCAAAGCGCTTGCAGGCACAGGCGATATCAACCCAGAGTTGCTCAGTGCGTGCATCCGCGCCCTCGGGGTCGCGGCGACCCTCTCATCGAAAGACATGGGCGACACCCGGTCCAAGGCGATCGTCGCCCTGAGCGATGTGGTCGGGGCAAGGCTTCGGGCGCTCAATGCCAAGGATGACCCGTCCTATGTCCAAGAACTTGCGCTCCACGCCGCCAGCGCCGCGACCGCGTCGATCTCGGATATCAGTTCGCAAACAACCCCAGAGGCGGTCAAAGCCGCGGTCGGGCTCGGCGGCGATATTATCTCGATCTCCCTTCGACGCGTAGTGGGCAACACGATGGAACCGGTATCCCGAAGAGATATGACCGTCCGTTCGATGCAGGCGGGCGAATCACTGCTCTACTTCGCGCTCCGCAAGGATGCTGAACTCAACAGTCAATCAGTCGGCTCCGTGAAACCCACCGACTTCGCCGATCAGCTTAAAAACGGCAAAGAGAAGGACTTCCGGATCCAAGCCGCGGGGCTCCTCGGGCCCGGGTCGGCGATTGTCACCCGATTTGGATTCGACGACGAGCGATTCCTCCGCTGAGTCCCTCGATCACAACACACGCCCAACTTTCTGCGATCGAGTGCATACATCATGCGCTCGGTGCGGTATGGTGTAGAGATGTATCGACTCCTCGTCCCAGTCATCCTGCTGCTCGCCCTTGTGGGCATCTCGGTGCTCTCGGATCGACCAGAACCCCGTGCTGATCTGGTCTTCATCAACGGCGTGGATGTCAACACCCTCGATCCCCAACGCATGACCTGGATGCACGATCTCCGCACCGCACGACTGCTCTATCAGGGGCTCGTACAGAACGATGTGCTTTCCGACGGGTTTGAGATCATCCCCGCCGTCGCCGAGCGTTGGAATCGATCGCCCGACGGGCTAGTCTACACCTTCGAACTCCGCAAAGATGCCAAGTGGTCCAACGGCGAGCACGTCACCGCAGAAGACTTCCGCTACACATGGCGCCGGGCGATGCTCCCCGATCTCGTCTCGGGGTATGTCAATATGTTTATGAACATCAAGGGGGCTCAGGCATTCTACGACTGGCGGCAGGAACAGCTCGATGGATTCTCTGATCGTGCTTTCGAATCACCTGCCGATCGCCAGCAGGCGGCGTATGCCCTCTGGGATCTAACCAAGGACAAGTTCGACGAGCTTGTCGGGATGCGGGCACCCGATCCGCACACCCTCGTCGTCACACTCGAAAAGCCCGTACCCTATTTTCTTGAACTCTGCGCCTTTGCGGTGTTCTCGCCGGTTTATGAGCCGTTGGTCTCGCAGTATGAACGCCCGGACCCGGCGAGCGCCCGATTGATCCGCAAACCAGGGTGGACCAAGCCCGGGGTGCTTGTCTCCAACGGGCCGTTCATCCTCACACGCTGGCGCATGAAGCGGGATATGCGCTTTGAGAAGAACCTGAACTATTGGGACAAAGACTCGATCTCGCTCAACTCGATCTTGATCCCGTCGATCTCAGACCCCAACGCCGGGGTGCTCGCCTACCAGACCGGATCGCTCGATTGGATCGCCGATGTGACCGCCCCCTACCGCGGCGATATGGTTGCCCAGAAACAAGCCTTCCTCGGGGAGCACGCCGACGAGGTGGCCGAGTATCGCGCACAAGGGCTCGATCAGTTCACCATCGATCGTCTGCTCCCCGACGACCCCCGCGCCCGCACCCACGCGGTTTCTTCGTTTGGGACCTATTTCTATAACTTCAACTGCAAGCCCAAGCTCCCTGATGGGCAGGACAACCCCTTTGCCGATGCTCGTGTGCGTCGGGCGTTTGCGATGTGTGTCGATAAGCGTTCGGTCGCCGACGAGATCCGCCGACTCGGCGAGCCCACCGCTTCAACGCTGATCCCCCCGGGATCAATCAGCGGGTACACCTCACCGGCGGGGCTGCCCAATATCGGCGATGCCAAAACCCAAGCAGAGCGGGATGCGATCATCACCAAGGCCCGGACACTGCTCGACGAAGCGGACTTCCCCGATGATTTCATTGTTTCGCTCTCGTTCAACAAGGATGCCGGGCACGATCTCATCGCCCAGACGATCGCCAAAAGCTGGCAGAAGAATCTGGGCATCAAGACCAACCTCGAGCAGAACGAGCTCAAGATCTTCCGCGATATCCTCAAAAAAAAGCGATACACGACCGCCCGGGCGGGGTGGTTCGGCGATTATGGCGACCCAACGACCTTTCTCAATATCAACTACTCGACCGACGGCAACAACGATCGCGCGTACAACAACCCCGCCTATGACGCGCTGCTCGACCAAGCCGCCAGCGAACTCGACCCCGAGAAGCGGATGGCAATCTTGAGCGAGGCCGAGCGGATTATTGTCGAGGAAGATGTGCCTCTGATCCCGATTTTTCATTATGCGACAATCTACATGTTTGACGCCCACAAGCTCACGGGGCTCTCGACGCATCCACGGACCAAGCAGAACATCTACCTGATTGATATCCTCGACGATGACATCGGACCCAACAAGCCCAAGCCGATGCGTCATCGCAGCGAACAGACCGCCGGGGCAACCGCAAAGGCAGCTGCGCCATGATGACCCTCATCCTCCGGCGGCTCATCGCATTGCCCTTTATCCTGCTCATCATCTACACCATCACGCTGACCCTGGCGTGGGCGGTGCCGGGGAGTCCACTCGAAAACCCCGACAAGCGCCCCAAGCCCGAGGTCGTCGAGCAGATGAACAAGCAGTACAACCTCGATTCGTTCCCGAAGTTCTATGTCTCGTACCTCGCCAGCGCCACCGGGGTCAAATATGCCAGCGATTGGTTCTCGGGGCGCATCGAACGCGAACGCGAGCTGGCGATGGCCCAGGGCGTCCCGCTGCCGCCCCGCCCGATCTTTGATCTGGGTCCCTCGCTCAAGTACGACGACAAAACCGTCAATGAGATCATCGCCGACACGCTGCCGGTCTCGGTGACGCTTGGCGCGTCGGCAATCCTTATGGCGCTCTTTATTGGGGTCGGCTCCGGGGTGCTCGGAGCGATCAAGCCCAACTCGTTTATGGACCTCTCGACGCTGGCGATCTCGATGATCGGGATCTCGCTGCCGAGCTTTGTCATTGGGACGGTGTTGCTGCTGGTCTTTTCGCTCTGGCTGGGATGGTTCCCGATAGCCCAATGGGGCACGCCCAAGAGCATTATCCTGCCCGCATTTGCCCTCTCGCTCCCGTTTGCGGCGTACATCGCTCGGCTCACACGCATGGGCATGATCGATGCGCTCGGGGCTGACTACATCCGCACCGCCCGCGCCAAGGGCGCGCCAGAGCGCAGGGTGCTGCTCAAGCATGCGCTCAAGAACGCGTTTCTTCCGGTGCTGAGTTTCCTCGGTCCGGCGACCGCGATGTCGATGACCGGCTCGTTTGTGATCGAACGCGTCTTCACCGTCCCGGGCATGGGCGAACACTTTGTCAATGCGGTGCAGAACAAGGACCTGTCCTTGATCATCGGCGTGGTGCTTGTCTTTGCGACCATGCTTATCGTGTTTAACCTAGCGGTTGATGTGCTCTATAAGTGGATCGATCCTCGGATCGAGTGATCGGCGGCAATTTAGAGGCGATCAGATCGCGACGCACCCCATTGAGACGAGTTGGAGAAACAAGATATGGTCTTGAACATCCACGACACCATCCGCCGTGAGGTCTGCAGTAGGGTCTGCCTCTGCGTACGCTTGTGCGAAGAGAATCATGTCGCCGGCATCAACCACATCATCGTCGTTGTAGTCGCCGAGGCAGTGCTCCTCGGGAACAAGCACGACGATCCCGGTATAGTTGGTTGGGCTCTGGGTCGCAAAGATGCTGATCGGTTCGTACGCGTCGATTGATAAGCCGTAGCTCATAAATGCGTTCCACCCATCTGTCCCCACTTCGAGCACTTCGCGGAGCGGATAAGTCCCACTCTCTGGAACCGAGACATACATCCACGGCTCGATGAAACCCTGCGCATCTGGGGTCGTACCTTGCGAATCTCCATCGCGATCTTCCATTGGATCAACCGGATCAGAACCGGCCATGAGCGGGGCGATCGAGATTGCACAGAAAAAAGTTGTGAGTGTGAACTTGTAGGTTTTGAGCAACTCGGCCTCCGGTGTGTGTATAGGTAGACGCCCATCCTACCTGAACCGAGCACGAAAACAACGGAAAAATCATGATATTATGGGCGTTTTAGGTTCATCGCCCCATCAGGAGTTCATTGGCTAGAAGACCCCTGCCACGCCGAGAAAATACATGCTGGCGTTGTAGAATGCATGAACGAGAATTGCAATAAAGAGATACTTTGCTCCGATTTCGGCGCGAGCAAACTGGCCAGTCCTCATCACCCGCTCCCAAATCTTCACCAGTCCAATCGTCGCAATCGTTGTTGTGATGGTGTGGAGCCCGACACACGCAGTCCATCGCCAGATAATAATGAATCGGCTCGGCTCGTCGATATAGACCGTCAAATACAGCACATTCTCGACCGAAGCGAACACCAGCCCCGAAAAAGCACCCACGATCATCAGCTGCTTGGGTGAGCGAAAAAGGTAGGGCTTCTGCTCGACACCCCAGAGCAGCATCGCGGTCTTCATCACTTCTTCGATCACCGGTGCGAAGACAGCTATGGCCAAAATCTGGACAGCTGTGGCCAATCCTGTGGTTGATGACTCGCTCAACAGCGAACCCAAGATCGCCAGGATCCCAGAGGATCCTGCCAGTACGCCCGTGGCGAACCAGCTCTGCAATGGGGTGGTCTGGGCAAGTTTCTCGGCTAAGAACCGCTCATAGGTCAACGCATTCTCGGGGAGCTCACCGCCAAGCTCTGTTGAGAAGGTCGGCTCGTCGAAGACGCTCCGCTCAGCTTCAGCAGCGAACGATTCGCCGAGATGCTCGTCGTCGATCCGGGCGTGGGCCTTTGATACGGTCGTGTCATTGCGTGCATCAAGCTTCCCGTGCATCGCCGCCGTGGTGGGCTCGGCGTGGATGGATTGATCGCGTCCGGAGAGCTTGGTCTTTTTTCGACGCTGGCGTGCCATCACCCATTGACCGAACTTATCGCCCGGTTGTAGGCGGTCCCCGAAGCGATAATCGCGACCATGGCGCTGCCCTTTCGGTTGGTCGTGGAGCCACCGACATCGGCGGAGACAAAGCGGATATTGCAGATCGCGTCGAAACCCTGCTCTTGGGCGCTCTCGATGAGCCGAAGGATCGATTCTCTGCGGGCGCGATCCATCAGCGAGAGGTAGGTGCGGAGCTCGCCGCCAATGATCTTCTTGAGTTTGGCGACGAAGCTCTTGAAATAATCCGTCGCGATCACACACTCGCCGGTCACCATGGTCCCCGCAGAATACTCATCGGCGAGCGGAAGCTTTGACATGGTGGTGAGGAGCACACCCTTGTATTCAATCTCCCGGGCGATAAGTCGCTTGAAGTGGCGCTTCTCGGTGAACCGCCCGACCCCAAAGCCGAACCCGAGCAGCACGATCACAACTCCGATCTGGATGACCAGCCCAATGATCTCTTCCATCTCAGGACTCCGTCTCTGCGGGTGTCGGCGGGGTCTGCACCGAGCCGGCGAGCTTGACGGCTGTGCCGTAGGCATAGAGCTCGGCGGCCCCATTGGTGACGGCGCTGGTCGTGAACCGGACATTGACGATCGCATCGGCGCCGAGTTCGTTGCCCTGAGCGATCATCCGCTCGACGCTCTGACGCCGAGACTCGACAAGGAGTTGGGTGTACCCCTTGAGCTCGCCCCCCACCATGTTCTTGAGCCCCGCCGCGATATCACGCCCGACATTCTTGGCCCGCACGGTATTGCCCTGCACGAGCCCGAGGATCGATTCGACCTCTCGCCCCGGCACGCTTTCTGTATTCACCACAATCATCAATTCCGCCTTTCATCTGCAGATGATCCAAATCGAGTATTCAATCAATGTCTTTTATCTGAGTTCTATGATACCCGATCGAGGGTTCGGTCATTGGTGGAGCGCAAAACGCGCGCCGGACTCCAAATCACATGCGATGAAACCAGCATCTGAAAAATCCTTGGCCGATTGTCCCGGTGCCGTCAGGGTTAAGAGCACCGGGACGCCGGCGTTGACCACAAGCACATTGGCACGCGGATCGATCGCCTCGACCGTGCCCATCGCCCTTCGCGGCGGACCGAAGCACGGATCGAGCTTGCACCCGCCCGCCATTGGGCGAACGATCTTGCGAGCACGAGCGCTGATCCGCCCGATGACCATCTCGCCGATTTGGGATCGGAGCACACCAAGATCGTCGCTCGTCTCCAAGTGTGTTTTGTAGCTGGTGTTGGGGAATCCGATCACGACATACGCCGGGCTGGTGGCTGTTTCGTCGCGGACATCGAGGATGGTGCCGCGGGCGAGGGATGGATCGAGCTTGGTGGTGGGTGCGGGGTGGAGCATGCCTCGATTGTAAGAAGGAAATGGGGAACGGGCAATAGGCAATGGGAAGAGAAGCCATTTCCAAAGCCAGCTAAGAAGCCGGTTACCTTGACACTTGCATGGTCCCCATCACCAAGAAGTTCTCGAGCATCGACGACCCGGCGGGGGTCATGAAGCTCTCGGGATGGAACTGCACGCCCTCAAGAGGGGCTTTGGAAGCATCCATCCAGACCCGGCGCAGGCCCATCACAACCTCGACCTGCTCGCCGTCGATCTCATCGAAGCACGAAGCAGAGATGGCCCACCCGTCCTTGTCCATCTCAAGTGTCGGCACCGTATCTCTGCGGACACTCAGCGAGTGGTATCGCGCCACGGTGGTCGGCGATTCGACACCCGCGAAAAGCCCTCGCCCGTCGTGGGTAATCTCGGAGGCCTTGCCATGCATCAGCACCGGGTGGCGCTCGACAAGCATCCCGCTCAGATCCGCCATGCACTGATGCCCCAGGCACACCCCGAGCACCGGAACACGACCGGCGAAGTGCTCGATGATCGCGCCTGAGATCCCCGCTTCTTTGGGTGTGCAGGGCCCGGGCGAGATGATCACATGGCTCGGACCCTTGTCATCATCAAGTTCATCGGCTTGCTCGGGGGTGATGGCGTCGTGGCGGACGACAAGCAGATCGCGCCCGGGCTCGAGCGTCGGATCAATCTCGCCGAGGCGCTGGACGAGGTTCCAGGTGAATGAGTCGTAGTTATCGATCAGCAAAATCATGGGTTCAACTCTATACACGATCTGCTGGTACATATACCATACGCCTATGGCGAAACTCAGTATCTACGAATACGGGCACATGATCCACCGCGCCTGGAGATACCGGCTCAACACAGAACGCGATGAGATCAGATTTATGCGCTCGCTAGACCTGCGTGGCAAGACCGTGCTCGATATCGGAGCCAATACCGGGATCTATAGCTACTGGATGTGCAAACAGGTTGGCAAGACTGGTCAGGCCATCGGATTTGAGCCTCAACCTGAGATGATTGAGCATCTTGGGATGATCAAGGCCGCGTTCAAGTTCAAGAACCTCACCATCGCCGAGACTGGTCTTTCATCACAAATCGGCTCGGCCACCCTCAACCGAAACTTGAATCACCTTGGCGGTGCTTCGCTGTGCCAAAGCATCCCTGGCGAGATCGATTCTATTCTTATCCCACTGACCACGCTCGATGCCTACCTCGAGGAAAACCCCGTTGGGCCGATCGCATTTATCAAATGTGATGTGGAAGGACATGAGTATGAAGTCATATCGGGAGGCGCCAAAACCATTGAAAAGGATCGCCCGCCCATGCTCATAGAATGCCATGACTCACAGGTGCACAAGACATCGCTCTTTCAAGGCCTTGACTCATTGGGATACAACGCTTCTTTTTTCTATAAGCGATCCCTGACCCCGATTTCCCGGCTCGATGAGCTCCGTCCAAGCATCAAAGCCCCCTTCCTCAACTATGTCTTCACACCAAAAAAATAACCGAGCATCGCTCGGTTATTGGTGATTCGCTTTGTGACAATCTTTATGCCGCGTCGTGCATCCAAGTGGTGCCAGCGATCCCGTCTTGGGTGACCAAGAAAAGGTCTTGTGTGATCGGATAAGGCAGGCGAGAGAAATCCTCCGCCACCCGTTTGCGGAGCCGATCGACGAATGAGGTTGGCTCGCAGCTCAGGGCGATGAACATATCTCGCGCCGGAGTCGCCACATAGAAATCCGCGCCGAGCTGGGCGGCGAGCTTCATGTGCAGATCGCCGAGAAGCAGTCTCGCGGCGTCGTACCCGTCCTGCTCGGCGACGATCACCGCCTTGCCGCCCTCGGCGGATTCGATCACCTGCATCTCGAGTTCGGGTGCATAGATATCGAGGTTCTCGCGGGCGAGTTCTTCGAGATCGTCGATCGTGATCCCCCACTTGATGACCTGCTCGGTGGTGATGCTCACTGTCATGTGAGGCATATCGAGCACGAAGACGATCACCGTATCGTTGACATAGGGTATATGGGCGACAAGCTCCTCGGAGAGGTGCTCGAAGATCGAGACCGGCTGGATCCGGGGCATCACCCGAGCCTTGACCTGATCGAACGACTCTTCTGCGATCTCCATCCGCTCGCCGGCGAAGAGTTGATCGAGGAAGTGCTCGACGATATCGGTCCCGCGATCGGGCTCATGAGCGACCATCCGGAACAGATTCTCGAGGTCCAGACGACGCCCGTTGACCAACAGCTCTTGGGCATTGACACGATCGATTTGAAACCCCGGCTGCATCTGCTCGATGAGCTTGGCGACCTGCTCGGCGAATGCTTCGGGTTCCTTAGGCATTGTTCCCATCCCTGTCCTCCACGACCCTAGAAGGGCAACAAATGTCCGCACCATGCGTGACTCCCTTCATTTCGACTTCCCGACAGGCCCGCTCGACTGGGAATCGAAGAGTCTGGGCACCACAGCGGCGAATCTCGCCCGCTGGGCGGGACATACCGGTTAGAGCGGTCGATAACACCCTTATGCGGTGATCGAACGCCCGAAAAACACGGTTTGTCGTTCGATGACGGTCCGATTTGGCAAATGGATTCATAGAGGCTAGAATCTGGGCCTCAATCGGGACTTTGCGGCTCGGGTATTGGGATACCCGAACTTGGCCGACTGGTCCCTCATTTATCCGGAGACGACGCTGTGACCGAACAGGAAATTGAAGCAAAGGTGATCGATATTGTCGCGGAGCAGATGGGCGCCGACAAGGCCAAAATCACCGCACAGACCAGCTTCGTTGAAGATCTCAACGCAGACTCACTCGATACCGTCGAACTCGTCATGGAGTTCGAGGACGAGTTTGAAACCTCTATCCCCGATGATCAGGCGGAGAAAATCCAGACCGTCGGGCAGGCTGTCGCCTTTATCAAACAAGCCAACGGGATCGACTAACCCGTCACCGAGCCTATCACAGAACACCCCATCAGCTCATCCCTGATGGGGCGTTCTGGTGTATACCCAAACCACTCACGCTATCCACGAGCCCATCTCTATGCCTCAGAAGCCTCATCGTCGCGTTGTCATCACAGGATTCGGTGCACTCACCGATCTGGGACTCAACGCACAAGATACATGGGACGCGATGCGCTCGGGCACATCGGGGATCGCACAGATTGATTCTCCGGATTTCAAGAAGTTCGAAGGATGGAGCGTGCAGATCGGTGGGCAGGTCCGCGAATGGGACCCCGCATCGGTGATCGAAAAGAAGGAAGCCCGCCGGCTCGATCGCTCGGCCCAACTCGGGCTCAGCGCCGCGATCGAGGCGGTCCGTCACTCGGGGTGGGACCACGCCACCGGCGATCCAACACGCAGAGGTGTGGTCATCGGGTCAGGTGTGGGTGGAATCTACGCCATCGAGTCCGCCGTGCTCAATATGATGGCCAAGGGCCCCTCGAGGATCAATCCGTTCACCGTTCCCAAGCTGATGGTCAACGCAACAACGGGAAATATCGCCATTGCTTTTAATATGCAGGGCCCGGCGACCGCCCACGCCACCGCGTGCGCCTCTTCGGGGCACGCGATCGGCGATGCGATGAACTACATCCAATCGGGCAAGACCGATCTCATGATCGCCGGCGGCGCCGAAGCGGCGATCACTCCGCTGTGCATTGGTGCCTTCATGACCATGAAGGCGCTCTCGACGCGCAATGATGAGCCGACACGCGCGTCGCGTCCGTTTGATGTTGACCGCGACGGGTTTGTTCTCTCTGAAGGGGCCGCGATGTATGTGCTCGAATCTGAGGAGCACGCCAAGGCCCGCGGCGCAACAATCTACGCAGAACTCACCGGCACAGGAAACTCCTGCGACGCCGGGCACATCACCGCGCCCGATGCCGAGGGACGCGGGGCGTGCAACTCGATGCGATGGGCGCTCGAGGACGCCGGGCTCAATATCGAAGATGTCGACTACATCAACGCCCACGGCACCTCAACCCCGCTCGGCGACAAGGCCGAAGTGAAAGCGGTCCAGAAGGTCTTTGGTGAACGCTCTAAGCCCGGCAATGGGCTGGTGATGAACTCGACCAAATCCATGCACGGGCACTGCCTCGGGGCATCGGGGGCGGTCGAACTCATCGCGTGCATCGGTGCGATCCGAGAGGGGCTCGTCCCCCCGACGATCAACCTCGAAAACCTCGACGAGGGATTCGACCGGATCGACATCATCGCCAATACCGCGCGAGAGATGCCCGTCAGGCATGTCATGAACAACACCTTCGGGTTCGGCGGGCACAATGTCACGCTGATCTGCTCTCGCTACGAGGGCTGATCCACGCTCCATATCACTGGCACACTTCTTGCGTGATCGCTGATACGCCTGTGTATTTGTTCGTGCGCTTCAACCGGAGCGCAGATTGTGCCGATGGAGTAGGTATGAGCCAAGATATCCAATCGATCATGTCGCTCGAAGTCCCGTTCGTGGTGGTGCTCGGCGAGCGTCCGCTTGCAATTAACGGGATCCGTAACTGGGTACCCGGGTCGATCATCGAACTCGGTAAAGAAGCCGAGGAAGACCTCGAAGTCCGGATCAACAACAAGCCCATCGGGATCGGATCAGCGGTCAAGATCGGCGAGAACTTCGGGATCCGGATCAACTTCATCGGCGCCCCCGAGGAGCGGATCAACGCGATGGGCTCAGGAGACGGCCAATCAGACTCGAACGAAGATGTGGACGCTGAAGACCTCGCCGCGGCGCTGCTCGAAGGGCAGATCTGATCCGACCCACCGTGTCCCGGTGGCCACCGACTCAGCGTGAAAAATCACGCCCGCGGATGCCGTCGCGTGTTGCCCAGAAGAACGCAGGATATTTGCCCATCCCCGAGCGATCATCACCGATTTCGAACCCATCTTCGTGCATCGAATAGTACTCCAATACGCTATAGCGTGGATCCCAGTTATCCGTCGGCGTGAACGAGCGGGCGGTCTTGGGGTTCGAGTCCACCATTCCCTCAAAGATCTTCGAGATCTTGACACGAGAAACACTCCCGTCGGCGGTGGCGACCGATGGTTGAGCGTCCGGGTTGTTCCATTGCGGGGGCTTGTTTTCGACGCCGAAGACATATGGTTCGCCGCCGCCGACACTCGGATCACGATAGCTCGCGGTCCGGCGCTTGCGGGTCCAATCGAACCGCTCCCACATCAGCACCTTTTGTGAGGTGAAGATGACATCGGACATCCGATTTCGGCGAGCCCTCGAGGTGATCGGGTCCAGCCGTGGAGCCGCCCCGCGATTGTCCTCTCGGTATCGCTCGGGAGAGAACCAGCATGTGGGTGAGAGTATGTATGAACCATCCCAGAACCCTCTTTCGAGTGACCATCCGGGGGGTGGGTCGTCCTCGAGGAGTTGCATCCGGTTGACGATGACTCGATCCGCGGGAGCAAACTGGACATCCGAGGCGTAGTTGCCTTGGCTGAGTCACCCGCCGATGACCGAGTACCAATGGAATGCGTACATCTCGGAGTAGAACTCTTCTTGGATGTTCTGATCACCGGCGGGAAACTCAAGGGCAACGGGTGCGCCGACCTTGTGGACCAGTCCCCACCCAGCACGCCCGGGCCCACCCCCTCCACCCCCTCCACCGCCGCTGTTGCCCATGTTGGAGATGAACTTCTTGATTTCAAAGGGATTGATGAGGCTTTCTCGGTATTCACCGGCATAGACCTCTTGGATCTGGGCCATAGAGCGGAGATTTGCCTGGCTTTTCATCAGCTTCGCCGAGTTCTGCGCACTCCCCAGAGCCGGGAGGAGAAGCCCGAGTAGGATAGCGATGATCGCGATAACAACGAGAAGTTCAATAAGTGTAAACGCTTTGTTTTTCATAGGGTTATCGCACGGATTGGTCAATACAGAGGCTTGAATCACACTGAACTATCGGTATGGGATTTGTACCCCACCGTCAACAAATCGGCGGAATTCGGGGATTGAACTCCCTGTTGGGATTCATCGGATGATAACACATTTCGGATAGACCCTCATTCTCAATCGCGTGGAATGGAACATGAAATGCGAAAAATGCCGAATGAATGGCGGTTTTGCGAGCCCCAATGGTGCATTGTGGCAATATCGAGATCTTGAATAACCGATAGAACCATACACGACGAGCCATCCATACCATTCGCTAGGACCACCACCATGCCCAGAGATATCCCCGTCGGCAACGGCAACCTGCTCATCACCTTCGATCACCTGTATCGGATCCGGGATCTGTACTCCCCAAGGGTGGGACGACACAACCACACCAACGGGCATATCCAGCGCTTTGGCGTCTGGGTCGATGGGAAGATGGCATGGATTGAAGACGAGGGATGGAAACGCACGCTTCAGTACAAGCCCGACACGCTCACCTCCGAGGTGACGCTGGTACACAAGGAACTCGGCATCGAGATCATCGCCAACGATGTGGTCGATCTCCACAAGCCGGTCTACTTCAGGCAGATGAGTGTCCGTGATCTGGCGGGCAAGAGCCGCGATGTTCGGCTCTTCTTCCACTGCGATTTCTCGATCAACGGCTCGCCGGTTGGCGACACGGCCAACTACGACCCCACCACCCACGCGGTCATTATGTACAAGGACGATGCGTATTTCCTGATCAATACCTGCGACGAGAACAAGGTCGGGGTGGACCACTGGGCGATCGGCGCCAAGCGCGTCGGCGGGGCCGAGGGGACCTGGCGCGACGCAGAGGACGGGCAGCTCGGGCGCAACGCGATCTCTCAGGGGTCGGTCGACGCGACGGTTGGGATAAACCTCCAAATCAAGCCTTATGCCACCGAGCGGGCCACGATATGGATCGTGTGCACCGAGAACTACGAAGAAGCCAAGCACATCAACCAGCGGATCTGGGAGATCAGCCCGGAGCGCCTCATCACCCGAACCGAGGCGTATTGGAAGCTCTGGTCACGCAAAGAACCGATCAATACCCCGATCCTCCCCGAGCCGGTGCAGGATCTCTATTACCGATCGCAGCTCATCCTGCGGACCCAGATCGACAACGGCGGGGCGATCATCGCGGCCAACGACTCGGACATCACGCACTTCGCCGGCGATCATTACTCATACTGTTGGATGCGGGACGGAGCGCTCGTCGCCCACTCGCTGATCCTTGCAGGACAGAGCGAACTGAGCCGAAACTTCTTCCGTTTCGCGGCCCGGTGCATTGGCGAAAAGCCGTATTTTCTACATAAATATACGCCCGAGGGCAACTTGGCGAGTTCGTGGCACCCGTGGATGATCGACGGCAAACCGATCCTCCCGATCCAGCAGGACGAGACGGCGTTGACGCTCTGGACGCTGCGCAAGCACTTCGACGCCTTCCGCGATGTCGAGTTTATCAAACCTTTATATATCAGCCTGGTTGTCAAGCCCGCCCAGTGGATGCTCGAGCACCGCGATCACAACGGGCTCCCGCTTCAATCGTGGGACCTGTGGGAAGAACGGCGCGGGATCCATACATTTACGGTGGCGGCGACCATCGGGGCGCTCAAAGCCGCGGCGGAGTTCGCCCGCGACTTTGGGGAGATGGACCGGGCCGCGGCCTTCCGCGAGGGCGCCGAGCGGATGAAGGGAGCACTCCGTAGGCACATGTGGCACAAGGAACGCCAGCAGTTCGCCCGCATGGCGATCCCGCTCGAAGACGGGACCTATCGGCTCGATATGACCCGCGATAGCGCCAACTACGCGCTCTTCGCCTTCGGGGCCTTCGAGCCCAATGATCCGATCATCAAATCAGAGATGGATTCATTGCGGAATCGGCTCTGGGTCAAGACCGATGTCGGGGGGTGCGCCCGCTATGAGCGGGATTACTACCACCAGGTCGAATCCGAGAAGACCGATGATGTACCGGGCAATCCATGGGTGATCTGCACACTCTGGCAGGCGCAGTATCACATCGCCAGCGCAACGAATCTCAAGGAGCTCCGGCTCGCGATGCCGTTGCTCGAGTGGACCGTCCGACACACGCTTGACTCGGGGGTGCTCGCCGAGCAGTTCCACCCGTATTCGGGTGATCCGATGTCGGTCTCGCCGTTGACTTGGTCGCACGCGACCTTCGTGTCGACCTGTGTGATGTACATCCAGAAGCACGATGAACTTAAGGCCAAGACAGATCAAGCCCTGAACCAATCGAAATCACAGAAATCGAGATAACTATCTGCTGAGTCTGGAGACCAGTTTGGCAAGAGACTCGATGTCGCGTCGTTCGAGCAGATGCGCGATCGCAGGGTCTTGGTTCCCGTCGATATCTATCACCTTTGAGAGCGCTTGGGCTGCACGCTTCCAGAGCCGATCGAGCTTTTTCGTGTCCCCGACGGCCAGAGCCATCTCGGTGGTGATCTCACCAAGGCGATTGAGCAAGATGGAATCGAGGTGCTCGTAGTAGCGATTGATGATCTTGCGTTGGGATGACGAATATTCGCGTTCTGAGGGCATAATCGTGCTCCTAACATCACCCGTGTATGGCGAATGGAATCAAAGAAAAAACACGCCCAGATCATCTTTTAATGATCAGTGCGTGCCTCGAAAGTACCCCCCCAGGGACTTGAACCCTGAACACGCGGATTAAGAGTCCGCTGCTCTACCAATTGAGCTAGGGAGGCATTGGTACAGGGCAAATATAGCCCGTTTGTTGCGTTGTGTCCAGTGTGCGATGCGTTGACTCTACCACGCTGCGAGGCTATCGTTGCCGTCCTACTCCGGCACTGTCGCCGGGGAATATCTGACCATCACGCTGTGCCAACTGTACAGCCAATCTGAGTATACAGTCTCACCCTGATCTTGGGTATTCTGGACTTATCAAGGAGAGCACCAATGCTTCCAGCACAACGCCAAAGCAG
>Ga0316206_1001624_pt1 | contig 18783 bp, 21 predicted proteins | sample 6monthpyrite_MG_FD_204942 | JGI IMG/M metagenome (GOLD analysis project Ga0316206, IMG submission 204942) | Microbial mat bacterial communities from mineral coupon in-situ incubated in ocean water Damariscotta River, Maine, United States -... | ecosystem: Environmental > Aquatic > Marine >... | reverse complement strand
CAAATTTAAAGTGGCATAGCCGAAAAAGGTCGACTAATAAAGGCTATCGTGCAAACAGCACGTTTAAATATGGGTTTTTAGAGCAATTATTCAGTTTGAGTTTGTACCCAATCAACCACGCTTTTTAGCGCGGCAGGTAAATTTTCAGGTTGATCGCCACCAGCTTGCGCCATATCGGGTCGGCCACCGCCTTTGCCACCAACCTGGCTGGCAACAGAATTCACTAAATCTCCGGCTTTCACTTTATCCGTTGCATCTTTACTGACACCGGCCACTAAACTGATTTTTGAGCCATTAACCGCGGCAAGAACAATCGCCGATGTACCAAGTTTATTTTTCAATTGATCAAGCGTATCGCGTAATGTTTTTACATCTGCGCCTTCAAGACTGGCCGCTAACACGTTAATGCCGTTCACTTCAGTGGCTTGTGAGGATAAATCTGAGCCCTGGCTGCTGGCTAATTTGCCTTTAAGTTGCGCCAGCTCTTTTTCTAAACTGCGATTTTTCTCCACCAACTGGCTAACACGTTCTGACAAGTCTTCACGGCTACCTTTTAACATTGAAGCAATCGCGGTTAACTGGCTTTCACCTTTATTGGCCCAGTCTAATGCATGCTCAGCCGTCACTGCTTCGATGCGACGAACACCCGCCGCAACACCACTTTCACTAATAATTTTAAATAGGCCGATGTCACCGGTATTCGAAACATGTGTACCGCCACAAAGTTCGACCGAGAAATCACTCATTCGAAGCACACGCACTTCATCACCATACTTTTCACCAAACAAGGCCATTGCCCCGCTGGCTTTAGCGGCATCCGGAGTCATAATATTCGTATCAACATGATGGTTTAAACGAATTTGTTGATTCACCAAATATTCAATTTCTTTTATTTGTTCCGACGTAATCGCATCAGGGTGTGAAAAATCAAAACGCAAACGCTCCGCCTGAACTTGCGAACCTTTTTGAGTGACATGCTCACCTAACACTTTACGTAATGCAGCATGCAGTAAATGTGTTGCAGAATGGTTTGCAATAATGGCCTGACGACGTTCACTATTTACCTGGGCACTTACGCTGTCACCCACTTTTAACGAACCCTTTAATACTTCACCGTAATGACCAAATACCGCCTTACCTTGCTTTTGCGTATCAACCACTTCAAATTCTGATTTACCACAGGTTAATAAACCACTATCGCCCACCTGACCACCGGACTCGGCATAAAAAGGGGTTTGTTCTAACACCAACATGGCCATTTGATTTTTTTCGATGGAATCAACTTCTTTGCCATCAACATAAATCGCGGTAATTTTTGATTGCCCTTCTAAGTGTTCATAGCCGGTGAAATCTGTTTCACCATCTATTTCTAATGTGCCTTCATAGCTGCCACCAAAGGTGCTTGCTGCGCGCGCGCGTTCACGTTGTTGCTCCATGGCTTTCTCAAAACCATCCATGTCTAAAGTAAGATTACGTTCACGTGCAATGTCATTGGTTAAATCGGCTGGGAAACCATAGGTATCATAAAGTTTAAACACCACTTCACCAGGAATAAGCTTACCCTTCATATCTTTAATGGCATCTTCTAAAATCGCCAAACCTTTTTCCAATGTTTCAGCAAAACGTTCTTCTTCCTGGTGTAACGCTTTTTCAACTTTATCTTGTGCCGCTTTTAATTCTGGATAAGCATCGCCCATTTCTTTTACCAGTGGCGCAACTAACTTATAAAAGAATGCCTCTTTCTGGCCTAAGTTATTACCATGACGAAGTGCGCGACGAATAATACGACGTAAGACATAACCACGACCTTCATTTGAAGGCAACACGCCATCAACAATTAAAAAACTACAGGAACGAATGTGATCAGCAATCACTTTTAATGAACTGTTTTCTTTGTCTTTGCAGTTTGTTTCTTTTGCAACTGCGCTGATTAAGTTTTGGAATAAATCAATATCATAATTACTGTGACCATTTTGCATAATAGCGGCAAGGCGTTCTAAACCCATGCCCGTATCAACAGAAGGTTTTGGCAGAGGATTTAAGTTGCCTCCCTTATCACGATCGTATTGCATGAAAACTAAATTCCAGATTTCGATATAACGATCGCCATCTTCTTCAGGTGTGCCCGGTGGACCACCGGCAACATCTTCACCGTGATCATAAAAAATTTCAGTACAAGGACCGCATGGGCCAGTGTCACCCATTGACCAAAAGTTATCACTTTCGTTTTTCTTTCCACCTTTTTTATCACCGATGCGGGTAAAACATTTTTTATCCACACCAACCTCATTTAACCAAATATCAGCGGCTTCATCATCAGTGTCATAAATAGTGACCCACAATTTTTCTTTGGGAAGTTGTAAAATTTCAGTTAAAAACGTCCACGCATAATTAATCGCATCACGCTTAAAGTAATCACCAAAACTAAAGTTACCCAGCATTTCAAAAAAAGTATGGTGACGTGCGGTGTAACCCACATTTTCTAGATCATTATGTTTACCACCTGCACGGACACAACGCTGCGATGAGGTTGCACGAACATAATTACGTTTATCCTGGCCAGTAAAGACATCTTTAAACTGCACCATACCGGCATTAGTAAAAAGTAAAGTCGGATCATTACCGGGAATCAGTGAGCTTGATGGGACAATTTCATGTTCATGTCCACTAAGTTCACTAAAAAAGTCGAGGAAGGTTTGGCGTAATTCTGCACTGGTTTTGATGCTGGTTTTCATATAATTATTCTTAAAATGACTAAGTTAGGTGTTCAATTATTATCGTCATGCCTTTGCTGGCTCATCGCATAACGAACTTGTTCTGTTGTAAAGCCTCTTGATTGTAAAAACCGGGTTTGTCGCGAGGTTTCTTTCAAACTATCAGGAGGTTCTAAACCATATTTCTTAAGCCGTACAACCAGGGCACTCTCTTGCCATTGCTGATCACGCTCATTCAAAAGCGCCCCGATCATAGCATCACTTACGCCCTTTTGGCGCAATTCTGAACGAATTTTTAATGGTCCTGAACCGCGATTAATGCGTTGATGAATAAATGCTTCGGTGAAACGTTCATCACTCAGTAAGCCTTGCCCGGCTAAACGTACCAGGGCCTCTGAAATCTCATCGGCTTCATAGTCTCCTTTAGCGAGAAGTTTTTGGAATAACTCCTGGGTAGCGTGTTCACGGCGAGATAAGTAATCCATTGCGGCAACACGAACTGTGCGGATAGGTTTTGGCATCTTGAGTGAGTTTCCTAAATGCGAAGCAATTTAATAATAAAATTAAGAAGCCAAAGTTTGCCGCAGCAGAACTTAAAAAAACTATTTTCAAACTCTTCTTCGCAATGACGTACGATATAGACTTTAAGCTTTGAGTAGCGCCTCTTCAGTGCTCCTTTTCTGCCTTAATGTTCCTCTCCTTGGCTTTTATTTTCAATAAATTCGTCTTTTGCTGCGTCCATTAAAAACATAATAGTATCAATAAAAAAGATAATTTATCAGCAAAAAATCAAAACAGAAAATGCTAAAGCCTGCATGGGCAAACTCAAAGAAAAAAGATAGCATTCAACAAAATTGCCACCACTACCCTCATTAAAAATAAGGAAAAACAAACTCATCTTTTGTTTTTGCCGGTAAGAGGCTCGAAGCTTCTACAGATGCCCCACTGCATTAACTTGCTCATCTTGTTGGGGAAGTAATTACATACCAGTAAAAAAAGTGATAATCATTCACATAAAATATCTCTAATTGATGTGTTTACAGCAAATTTAATCACCATCTCATCACATAGAATACACAGAATAAAATCTATAACTTATTGATATAAAAGAATTATATTGCTTTATTTTTAAACGATTTAGAAAAACATGAAAAGAAATGCACCACTTGACAAAGTTCACTTCGCAATTGATAATGATAATGGTTATCATTTAATATATTGTTGGTTTTTTAATTATGTATGTATGTGTTTGTAATGCCGTCACTGATCGGCAAATTCGTAAAGCCCGTGATAATGGTGCAACATCCATTGAGGATTTATCTCGTGAATTAAAAGTAGCGACCTGTTGTGGGCGCTGTTCAGACTGTGCACGAAAAATACTTTGTGAATCAGCACAATCAACCTCAACATTAATTCCAACATCACTGTCTGCAGATTCTTTCGTTCCCGCATAAAATCGCCAGCACAGACAATATTTGGTTATTTCATTATTCTCAGTTAAAGCTTAGACTCCTGTTTTGAATAGAGTAATTAGTCTGTGGTAGGTTAATAATTTCAGGGGGAAGAAAACAATGAAAGGCAATATCCAGCTTAATCAGGCGTTAAATCAAGTACTAAAAGAATCATTAACGGCTATCAACCAGTACTTTCTTCATGCCCGAATGCTCGGTGACTGGGGATTCGAGTCGCTGGAAAAACACGATTACGATGCCTCGATTCATGCTATGAAAGAAGCAGATCGTCTTATCAAACGCATACTCTTCCTCGAAGGCCTGCCAAATTTACAAGACCTGGGTAAACTTTTGATTGGTGAAGATGCTGCAGAAGTGATCAAAAATGATTTCGATATGGAAAACCGAATCAATACAAGCCTCAAAGCAGCAATCACCCAATGTGAACAAGCAAGTGACTACATTAGCCGTGAGCATCTGGAAAAATTACTTGAGCGCAATGAAGAACGTATTGATTGGGGTGAAACCCAGCTTTCTCTAATTGATAAGCTAGGTATACAAAATTATTTACAATCAGGCATGTAGGGGAAGTCAAAATGAAAGGTAATACTAAAGTTATACAACAATTACAAAAACTTTTGGCCGGTGAATTAGCTGCAATTGATCAATATTTTATTCATTCGCGTATGTATGACGATTGGGGACTAAATGAACTTTATGAACGTATTAAGCATGAAACCGAAGAAGAGATGGAACATGCCGATGCACTGATTCGCCGCATGTTGTTTCTTGAGGCAACGCCCGATTTATCGCAACGTGATGGTCTTAATGTCGGCAGTAATGTACCTGATATGTTACAAAATGATCTTGAGCTGGAATATACTGTTGTGGCAGCACTTAAAGAAGCCATCGCTATTTGTGAAACAGAGCAGGATTTTCAAACCAGAGAAATCTTGGAAAAACTGTTAATGGATACCGAAGAAGATCATGCTTACTGGCTAGAAAAACAATTGGGCTTGATTAATAAAGTGGGAATAGAAAATTATCTTCAGTCCAAACTTTAATCAAATAGTAATCAACGACTGGGCTCTACCTCGCAAAATATATTCTCTATATTAATCCTGCCTGAGCCCTTTTCGCATTAGCGTTTTACCAAACACCCTCCCCAAAAAAATCATCGATCAAACTGGGGGGGGATTGTCAGGTCAAACTTTTAAAACTTAAGCTTCGGCTAAGTCTTCTTCCTCAGCCCCTTTTTCAGGCTTAACATCTTTTGCCTTGGCTTTTTCAGCTTCTATTTCATCTTCTGGCATTGCGGTTGGTAGCACAATCTCACGAATTCTCGCTTCAATTTCTTCAGCCATTGCTGGGTGCTCTTTTAGATAATTACGTACATTATCCTTACCCTGACCGATACGATCACCGTTATAGCTATACCAGGCACCGGCTTTATCAACAATTTCATGCTTCACACCGAGGTCAATAATCTCACCATGACGTGAAATCCCCTCTCCATAAAGCAAATCAAAAACCACTTGTTTAAAGGGCGGTGCCACTTTGTTTTTTACTACTTTGACACGGGTTTCATTACCTAAAATTTCATCACCCTTCTTAATCGCACCAATACGACGAATATCTAGACGTACAGAAGCATAAAACTTCAATGCATTACCGCCGGTTGTTGTTTCTGGACTACCAAACATCACACCAATTTTATGGCGGATTTGGTTAATGAAAATAACTAAAGTATTTGAACGCTTAATATTGGCCGTTAATTTACGTAAAGCTTGAGACATTAAGCGGGCTTGTAAACCCATGTGAGAATCACCCATGTCACCTTCAATTTCTGCTTTTGGCGTCAATGCCGCAACCGAGTCAATAACCACCACATCAACTGCTGCCGAACGTACTAACATATCGGTAATTTCTAAGGCTTGCTCACCTGTGTCAGGTTGAGAAACCAGTAACTCATCAACATCAACACCTAATTTTTCAGCATAAGATGGATCAAGCGCATGCTCCGCATCAACAAAGGCTGCGGTACAACCGAGCTTTTGCATTTCAGCAACAACGTGCAACGTTAGTGTTGTTTTACCCGACGATTCAGGGCCGTAGATTTCAACAACACGGCCACGCGGCAAGCCACCTATTCCTAAGGCAATATCCAACCCTAATGAACCTGTTGAAACAGCATCAATATCATTTAATACACTGCCATCGCCCATTTTCATAACCGAGCCTTTACCAAATTGCTTTTCAATTTGCCCCAATGCTGCTGCTAATGCTTTTTTCTTATCTGCGCTCATATCAGCCATTTTTTCTTCTCCTGTTAGGTATTCACTATTCTTATAATTTCAGTTGCAGCTGTTTTATGTAAAAGACCCTTTGCTGCGATGTGGGTACACTTTAGGCTATACTTTTTTAGATGTCAATACTTTTTACCACCTAAATATAAAATACCATTTAATATTTTTTATTAGCTCCTCTTTTATAGTATGTATAATAGGTGGGTAAATAATAGGGAGAAGAATGTGGCAGTCGATCAATCCGTCAATGGCATAAAGCGCGCGAGCCAACAGCGCCTGCAATATATTGAGCTAATGGCCTACTACACGGGCGTAGTCACACGTGGTGATGTAGCCAAAGCATTTGGGATTTCGGATGCGGCAGCGACCAAAGATCTCAAGTTTTACAACCAGATTGCACCCGATAATCTTATCTACAAACACAATGTATTTGGATTTGTGCCCAGCCAGAATTTTGAAGAAATATTTACCGATCTTGAGCCGCAACAGGTATTACCGATGATTGCGGCTAACCTGCCTTTTATCGGCCAGACGGTTGAGCAAAACCTGTTGTATGGCGTAACAACCGAACAACTTCCCCTGCCACAACGTTTACCGAGCAAAGAAATTGTTGCTCAGGTTATTCGCGCCATTAAACAAAAAACAAAACTGAGCTTTATTTATAGTTCGCTAAGCGATCGCAATAACAGTGAGACACGCATTATTGAACCGCATTCTTTGGTCAATACCGGTTTACGCTGGCACATTCGCGCCTATAGTGAAGAAAAATATGATTTTCGTGATTTTGTCTTATCACGCGTGCAGCAAGCGAAACAGCTCAGTGAAAAAGCCGAGTCAAACCCGGAATATGATGATGACTGGATGGAACACATTAACTTACAACTCACCCCGCATCCAAAACTCAGTGATGAAAAACGCAAAATACTGATGACAGATTATGCCGCAACAAATGATGTGATCGAATTTACTGTGCGCCGCGCATTACTTGCCTATGTGTTACAACGGCTATCCGTCGATACCACTGAAGATCATTCACTCAACCCGAATGCATACCAACTGATCATGATGAACCGGGATGAAATAGAACCTTTTGCAGGCTGGGCATTTTTATAAACAACTATAAATCCCAACGCTTCAAAACAGTATACTGCGCACCTTCAGGATAGGTTTTAGATTCCACCAAACAAAACTGTGTCACCTTACAAGTGATGGGGTCGACTTCTGAAACAGCGGTTTGATGTTTCGCCTTACGCACCAAAGTGACATGAGGTTGATATGCTCTTGTTTCAACGTTAAAACCACAGGGCTGAATATTTTGTTGAAGATCATGCATTAACTCTTTTAATACAGCCGGTATTTCTTTTACCCCTAACCACGCAACTCTGGGACGAGGCCAAAAGCCACATTTAGACAGGTTTAATTCAAACGGCTGACTAATCACCTTTTCAGCCTTCTCTTCAAGGCAGTCCTGAATATTCATATCCGAGGCGCCAAAATAGGCCAATGTAATATGCCAGTTATTTTCAGGCACCATGTGACCCTGACACGGCAGGAAATATTTTAAAATATTCTGTTTAATATGTTGGACAGTTTTGTCATCTAACCAAAGAGCAAAAAAAAGCCGCTTTTTATCTGCTGTGTCCTTATTGCTCACTAATCACTTAACCACGATTTTCATCTAGTAATGCTATAAGCTTCGCTATGGCATATTCTACGGCTTGTTGTCTTACTGCTTCTCGATTATCACCTTTAAATATTTGATGTTCAGAAGCCATGATAATGGGTTCTTTATTTTCTTCTTTCGCCCAGGCAAACCAAACCAGCCCCACGGGCTTATCCTTTGAACCCCCGCCCGGCCCTGCAATACCACTTACCGATAAACTAAAATCTGCATGGCTATTGTTTAGTGTACCTAGCGCCATTTCACAAACCGTCTCCTGACTCACTGCACCAAATGTATTTAATGTTGTTTCAGAGACACCTAACATTTCACATTTAGCCTGATTTGAATAGGTCACAAAGCCCCGCTCAAACCATTCTGAACTGCCCGCTAAATCAGTTAAAACCTTAGCGACCCAGCCACCAGTGCACGACTCAGCAACTGCAAGCTTTTGTTGATGGCGAAGCAAATATTCAGCAACTTGCTCAACTAACACTGTTATTTCATTATTTGACATGATTTTTCGACTAAAACTGGAATTTATCCCATTTATACTCTAAATATAGATAAATTTCAGTTTGGAGTTCTGTGTGGAAATACGTCTCACCCCTTTTTCAAATTTCCCCACAGCCACTAAAAAAAGTGCAAAGCAGACTTATGCTCATTTTCATAGCAAAAAACCCAAAACAAGTATTCATTTAATCGGCATAACGAAAAAAAAAGCAAGCTCACTAGAATTAAATCAAACCCGCTCAGCATTAAAAATATCATCGAAAGTCGTTCCGCTACGAGAAGCAGAAGATAAGAAAGGCATTTTGCTTTATCAGCAAATAGAAAAGAATAAGCTGTTCAACAATGGAAACGAGTTAGTGGGTCGTTTCCATCTAAAAGCATGAAATTACTCTTTATCGTCATAAATTTCTTTAATTACCGCACCGATTTCATAACCCGAGTCATGCCGTTGTTTTACTACTCGCACCACTTTAACATTAGCGTGAAGAGAAGGTGTCAATGCATTTGCAGGCTTAACATTTATTTCAAAAGTACTGTTTTTTTCTAATTCAACATCACTCACAAACATCATTCCGCGCCCACTCAAATTTAATATTTGACCGACTGAAACTTCGTCTGTTGAAGCTGTTTTTCTATATTCAATTTTACAATCAATATCTATACGAATGAAGTCACGCTTTTCATCATACTCTCTTGTCATCGACATCCCCTTTAAGAGTCACTACGTTTTTTCCTGTACCGCCATAACTTTATGGGATGCAGCTGTTAACTGCAAGTTTTCTATTATTTCAAGTACTTACATTACACTTATAGTATGGGTATACGCTCCTTCACTTGAATGCAGTATACTTACGCGCAATGACAAAAATAAAAAAACAAACATCACACACCCCCATGATGCAGCAATATTTGCGCATTAAAGCAGAGCACCCCGAGACGCTACTTTTTTATCGCATGGGTGATTTTTACGAGCTTTTTTTTGATGATGCACGTGAAGCAGCAAAACTATTAGACATTACACTCACCGCGCGTGGTGCCTCTAATGGCTCACCTATTCCCATGGCCGGTGTGCCTTATCATGCTGCCGATACTTACCTTGCGCGTTTATTACGCAAAGGCATGTCGGTTGCAATTTGCGAACAGGTCGGTGATCCCGCTACATCCAAAGGCCCGGTTGAACGTAAAGTCATGCGTATTGTTACCCCGGGCACGGTGACTGATGAAGCCTTACTTGAACAGAGGAAAGAAAGTTTAATCGTAGCGCTTTCCTTAAACACTAAAGACCCTTCAGAGTTTGGACTCGCCATACTCGACATGAGCAGTGGCCGCTTTTCCGTTTTGCAATCACAAGGTGAAGAAGCGTTGAGCGGTGAATTACAACGTTTACGTCCCGCAGAGCTTTTAATTAGCGAAGATGTTGATGCCAGCCTATACCAACATCGCGTTGCCACCGTAAAACAGCGTGCACCATGGCATTTTGATAACGAATCTGCTGAACGCGAACTGTGTGAGCAATTTTCAACAAAAGACTTAGCCGGTTTTGGTTGTGCCGATTTACCTATGGCCATTTCCGCTGCAGGTTGTTTACTGTCATATGTAAAAGAAACTCAACGTGCAACGTTACCCCATATTCAGGCGTTACATACCGAGTCGCGTGAAGACTGTTTACTGCTTGATGCCTCGACCCGACATAACCTTGAACTCAGTGAAAGTATTTCAGGCCATGAACAAAATACCCTAAGTGCTATTTTGGATCACACCGCAACCCCGATGGGCAGTCGCTTATTACACCGTTGGATTCACAGGCCACTACGTGACCATCAAATTTTAAACCAACGTCAGGAATCCGTTGAATCTATATTAAAGACGCAAACCTATACGGAACTCCATGATATCTTACGCGGCATTGGCGACATTGAACGCGTACTGACCCGTGTTGCGCTCAAATCGGCCCGGCCGCGCGATCTGTCTTTATTAAGAAATTCTTTATCTCAACTTCCTACGTTACAAAAAAGTTTGGCTAAACATCACGCTGAGCATTTGAAACAGCTCAGCCAACAAATTAGCCAACATCCTAAAATACACGCACTATTACAAAAAGCGATTATCGAAACACCGCCGTTATTAATTCGCGACGGTGGCGTAATTGCAACAGGCTATGACAAAGAGCTTGATGAACTGCGTAGCCTGCAAGAAAATGCCGGCGGCTTCTTGGCTGCGTTAGAAGAAAAAGAGAAAAAAGAAACCGGTATTAATGCGCTCAAAGTCGGTTACAACCGTGTGCATGGTTACTATATAGAAATTAGTCGCCTGCACTCCGATGTCGTGCCCGAGCATTATCAACGTCGACAAACCTTAAAAGCCGCCGAGCGTTTTATTACGCCGGAATTAAAAGCCTTAGAAGACAAAGTATTAAGTGCCAATGAACGCGCACTGGCAAGAGAGAAAAGTTTGTACAGTGCATTGCTTGATGAACTTGGTTTATCGTTGGTCACGCTACAAAGCTGTTCCCAGGGTTTATCTGAACTGGATGTATTACATAATCTGGCAGAGCGTGCAGATAGCTTGAACTATGTACGGCCTAAATTAATTAACAAAACAGGCGTTAAAATTAACAACGGTCGCCATCCGGTTATCGAACAAGTACAAGATGCACCTTTTTCACCCAATGATATTTTATTAAACAATGCACAATATTTACATTTAATTACTGGCCCCAACATGGGGGGTAAATCCACCTATATGCGACAAACCGCCTTGATTGTTTTAATGGCCCATATTGGCTGTTTTGTCCCGGCAGATAGCGCAGAAATCGGTAATATCGATCGTATCTTTACCCGCATAGGTGCTTCGGATGATTTGGCCAGTGGCCGTTCGACCTTTATGGTTGAAATGACCGAAACCGCGAATATTCTTCACAACGCCACAGCAAATTCTTTGGTGCTGCTGGATGAAATTGGTCGTGGCACCAGCACCTATGATGGTTTATCACTGGCCTGGGCGTGTGCCGAGCATATTGCGAATAAAACAAAAGCACTCACATTATTCGCGACCCATTATTTTGAGCTCACCACCCTGGCCGATGAGCTCAGGGGTTGTATTAATGTTCACCTCGACGCGGTGGAACACGGTGATACCCTGGTCTTTTTACATAAGGTTAAACCCGGCACCGTAAATAAAAGCTATGGCTTACAGGTGGCAACGCTAGCCGGTGTCCCACGTGAAGTGGTGGACAAAGCAAAGGCAAAATTGCAGCAGCTGGAGTCTGAGCGGCAAACTGGCGCAAATAAAAAACCGGTTAAACCAGTCAACATGACCGCGAAAACAGCAGAATCAGCACTCGAAAAATTTGTGCAAAACATGCAGCCGGATGAGCTCTCTCCGCGAGAAGCACTAGAAGCGATTTACCAGCTTAAAAAACTATTGTGAGTCGAATTTAGACGAATTTTGCTTTATCATAGCGGCATTAATTTTTCAGATATCCCGCTTTCAGGAGTCCGCAATGACCTACGTAGTAACCGAAGACTGTATTAAATGTTTACACACAGACTGTGTTGAAGTCTGTCCTGTTGACTGTTTTCATATTGGTCCGAACTTCATGGTTATTGATCCTGACGAGTGTATTGACTGCACCTTATGTGAGCCAGAGTGTCCGGTCGAGGCCATCTTTGCCGAGGATGAACTGCCCGAGGGCATGGAAGTTTTCATTGGACTCAATGAAGAATTATCTCGTGAGTGGCCAGTACAAACCGAGATGATTGATGCTCCTGCAGATGCCGATGAGTGGGCAGGTAAACCCGATAAACTAAAACTACTCGAGCGATAGACAGTCCCTTCCTTTATGGCGCGAGAACATATCACCCTCATTCCTTACGGTGACGATCCTCTCGCCCTACTCGCACAACATTTACTCAATGACTACGCAGAGCAGCTGCCTGACTTAACTCAGGCAACGGTTCTTTTATCTGAAGCCCATGCCGCAAAACGCCTGCGTCACTTATTATTACAACAAGCCGAACAACGTGGCCATGGTGCGATACTGTGTCCGCAAATTTCAAACATACGTGACTGGGCTAAGCGACAGCTTAATAAATTTCAAAATAAACCCCATTCAATTTGCGGCCAGCACCAGCGCGAACTAATTTTATTTGATGCCTTAACTCAACATAAAGACTTACTCGGTAGCGGCAGCCCCTGGCATTTAAGTAACGATCTCCTCAGCTTGTTTGATCAACTCACCTTAAACCAAAAATCACTGCCCGATAACTATGATCAGTTTGAAAAGGAAATAGCGCAAGCCTACGGACTCACAGTAGAAGAATTTCCCGCCTTAGGACGCGAAGCCAGTTTAGTCTATACCTTATGGAATGCCTGGCATATGCAACTCAATGCTGAAGAGGTTATCGACAATGAAGCCGCTTTTTTGTTAGGGCTCAATGCAGACATTGAACACAATACAAACACGCTTTATATCACAGGCTATCATCAATTTTCGGCGGCAGAACAAAGCTGGTTAGAACAGTTAATACAAAAACAACGTTGTCAGCTTTACCTGCATGGACAAACACGGTTAAGTGAACATAAAAATGACTACCACCCCGATAGTCCGATAAAAAAAATACTCAGCTCATTTAATATTGAAACTGAAGCAACAGAAAAAAATAACTATACACAATTTATTACGCAATGTTTTGAACAAGAACAGCAGGCCTTTAAAGAACGCGCGGCTGCATTTTCCCAGCATGATAAAAACGAAATAAAAAACAAACTTAAAATTTTATTTTGCAAGGGCCATGAAGAACAATCACATGCGGTTGAATTGCAGGTTAGGCGTCTATTGCTGGCAGGAAAAACGAATATTGGTATCGTCACCGAAAACAGACGGCTGGCACGTCGGGTACGCGCCTTATTAGAACGTGCCGATGTACCATTACATGATCTCGCAGGCTGGGCACTTTCCACAACGCGTTCAGGTGCAGTGCTTGAACGCTGGCTGGAATGTATTGAAGAAGACTTCTCATTTTTGCCCTTGCTCGACTTATTAAAGTCGCCCTTTATTTTCAGCCAAATAGATCCCAAGCTGGTTAAACATGCCGCTTACAGACTCGAGCACGATATTATTCGCCAGGAAAATATTGCACGCAACTTACAGCACTATAAAAACAGCATTCAAAAGCGCGCAGAAAAATTAAATTGGTCATCCGATATCAGCGGCGTGTTATTACATATTCTCGATAGCTTTGAAGCAGCCAACGAACTGTTAAAACCCTTATTAAAAGGGCAACACAACGCTTTAGAATATATCGAGAAGTTGATAGCAAGTTTTGAAATATTGGGTATGACCGGGTTACTCCAGCAAGATGCCGCCGGTTCGCGGGTGCTTGAAATGTTAGACACCTTAAAATACAGTGCGCAACAATATTCATTAGAATTTAAATGGCCTGACTTTAGAACATGGTTAGGCCGTAGCTTAGAGCAGTTTGTATTCAGCCCGGAACAAGAAAACAAACAACTCGGCAGCCCCGTCACCTTAATGGGTTTGGGGCAAAGTCGCTTACAACAGTTTGATGCCCTCATAATTGCCAGCGCTGAACATGAACATTTACCGGGTAAAACAAACCTGACCCCATTCTTTAATAATGCCGTACGACAACAACTTAATTTAAGCAGCACGCAAGAGATGTTGAGTGAACGTTTTCACCACTTCCGCCGTTTGTTAGAAGCGGCACCCGAAATATTAATCACCGCCAACGATGAAGAAAACGGTGAAGAAGTGCCGCTTAGTCCCTGGTTAGAAATCATACATAACTTCTACCAACAGGCATTTGAAACGACACTGGAAGATGAACAGCTAAAAAAATTAGTGACCCGGCCAGAAACATTTGTCATACGCTGTCGCGAACACACTCTACCCGACAAAATAAATTCGAGTAAAGCAACGCTACCGAAAGCATTAGTACCAAAACGCTACTCGCCCAGCAGTTATCAAAAGCTGATAGATTGTCCTTACCAATTCTTTGCAGCCTACGGTTTAAATTTATCACCGAGTGAAGAGGTACAGGAAGCCTTGTCGAAAAGTGATTATGGTGAACGCGTACACCTTTGTTTAGAAGCCTTTCACCATGATGTAAGTTGGCTTGCCGGGCCGTTTAAAGAAACACTTAACCAACAACATCGTAGTGCTGCTATTGAATTATTAAGTGAAATCGCAAAACAGGTTTTTGCCCGAGACATTGAAGATAGTTTTGCCCATAGAGGCTGGTTAGAGCAATGGTTAAAACTTGTTCCCGAATACATCGACTGGCAAATTAAAAATTCAGAACAATGGCAGTTTTATGAAGCCGAACATAAAACAAAAATCTCATGGCAAAATGAAACTGAACTCAGTGGCCGCCTTGATCGCATCGATCAAAACAAACAAGGCTTAAGTATTATTGATTACAAAACAGGCCAGTCCGCTAACCTCACAGAAATTGAACTCGGCGAAGCGGTACAACTCCCCTTTTATGCTTTACTTGCCGAAGCGGAATATAAAAAGCCGGTTAACCAGGTCAGTTATCTAAACTTAGATAAAAAAGTAAAGTTTGGCACACAACTCGAGGGGGATGCACTCGATACAATAAGCCAACAGATTGGTGAGCGGCTTTCTGAATTAATTCAGGAAATGAAACAAGGCCAGGAACTCCATGCCTGGGGAACAGAAGCAAAATGCCAGTATTGCAATATGGATCGACTGTGCCGAAAACAAGCCTGGGAGGTTTAACTGATCGCATTCAAAACAATCGAACCTAGTCCTGTTATCCCTTTTACCAAAAAATTTTAGCCCAACTCACATGCACCATTTCGATGAATATTATTCTAATAGCCAACAAAATTTGACGAAATTGCCAACCTAGCAGTAATGGATTGCGGTATTTCTCTTTTAAATATTGTGTAACAAATTCTGATTTGTGGTGAACTAATTTATCATCAGGATAAGACTTAATATACCTTTCAGCATGCTTCACCATCCAAAGAATAACATCAGCCTTAACACATACTATTTTGATTTACTTGAAAGTTTATTCCAGAAACGGGAAATAGATAGAATATTCATAATGCCACTCCTTAGCAAAAAGGATAGTCGCCAGTTCTCCATGAACCTGCTAGGATTATGAGCAAATTAAAATAAATTGACAACAATATGACGCAAGCGGCATATTACATACTATGCCGCTTGCGTCCTAATTAACTGTTAGGCAGTCAAAAAAATGAGCGTCTCTAAATTAGTTGGTGATTTTGAACTCCTCAGAGAACACTGCATATTGTTGAGGCAGAATTACAATACATATACCGATTTATATAATAAAGAAAATCGTAACCTGCTTGATAAGGTAGCACCTACATTCTTTAGCGATATTGCAGAAATCATGCAACGTGACTGGATTTTGCAAGCTTGCAAATTGATGGATCCGGCTAAAACAAAAATCAAAGGCAGTGTTTTGGAAAACATCACTGTCAAATTAGTTAATGAGCAGTTAGAAACGTGCGGTTTATTAAATCAAATAATAAATGAGACATCGCAAGAAATACTAAAATATGGTGACAAAATTAAACCGGCTAGGCATAAGCGGTTAGCTCATTTTGATCGAGAGCATGAGATTAACAATGTAACTTTGGGTGAAACTACAGAAGAAGAACTTTTCAGCTTCTTAAATAACATTCAAACATATTGTGATGAAGTGGGTATCGCTGTTGGTATTGGGCCTCTTGATTTTAGTGGTAGTGGTTGCAAAGGTGATGCATTGGATTTAATAAAATACTTAAGAGGCTGTAAGTAAATGCCTAACAAGCAAGTCAAGATCGCTCGTTACACTCGCTGGGACTTCCAAAAAGCGGCGCTCCTATCGTCGCTATGCTTTTGGAAAGCCCCTTACTTAAGTCGTTATGTTTACAAATAAAAAATATACTAGGCTAAAATGAACGGATATTTTTATTACATTTGGTTTACTCTTGGTTTCGCATTTATTGGGTATCAACTAATTAAATTGTATCCTCATGTAAATAAAGAACAGAAACATCATTATTGGCTAAGCTTCTATATATTTAACTCTGAATCACTAGATGAAATTGGTAAAAAAATAAGAGTAAAAATTAATCTAGCAACATTCATATTGTTTATCGTACCCATTGTGGCATCAAGAGACCTAAGTAATGGTTTATAAACAAAAAAACATAACAAGCAAGTCAAGCTCGTTCACTAATCGCTCACTGGGACTTTTAAAAAGCGGCGCTTCGCTCTGCTTTTTAAAAGCCCCTTACTTAAGTCGTTAGGAATATAAGAATAAAACCATGCCAATAGCATCTGCATCCTTATTATTTTTCGGCCTCATGCTCTTGTTTGCTTTTTTTATGCTAGTTAGCTGGTTAATAAATCTTTTCCTAAAAAAGAAAGCTATTAACGGCGCAACATATTACTTAGTTACAGTGGGCATAATATTTTTGGTGCATTTTATTGGCGCTGTAGCAATGATATCTGCACCCATAATTCTACTAGTCGTAATTTTGCCACCAATATATATTTTACCGGTGCTTACTGCTGTTTTCTTTATGCGAAGTTTCAACAAAAATAAACTTATAGGTACAAATGAAAATTCCTAACAAGTGCATCAAAAACGTTCGTTCTCACTCACTGGGACTTTTTAAAGAGGCGCTTTGCTTTTCTTTAAAAAGCCCCTTATGCTAATCGTTAGGCAATTATAAAAATGGGAATATATCCAGTCACAGTACGAGTAAAACCATATAGGGGTTCTGATTCTAAGAAATTAGAAAAACTCAGAGAGAAAATACATTTTGCTAAAATATTAGAAGAACATATAAATAGCATAATGAATGATAAAGAAGTTCATAAATTCACTTACGGCTTTATGGCAACTGAACTAACAATACCAAAAAACATAATAAGCGAACTCTTATCAACAATTGATGGTGGTAGTAATGGTGTAACTGTTTGCACCAAAGAGTATTGGAAAAAGAACTTCAGTGAAAATAATGCCTAACAAGAAAATTAAGCCGTTCGCAAGCTCACTCGGACTTTCAAAAGCGGCGCTTTGCTTGCTTTTGAAATCCGCTTATTAAAGACGTTAGAGTTCATAAAAACCATGGATGAAGAAAAGTTAAATATAGCTAACCAAATTCTTTCTGAAGAAGCTGAAAAATCATCTAGCTTTGGTAAGTGGGTTAAAATAGTCAGGCTTAGCATTGGCGCACTCATACTTAGCAGTGCTCTTGCAGGCATAGCATATTTTGCAATCGAGCAATTTTCTCCGAACTACACTTATAAAATAATTATTTCCACATTCATAATAAGTTTAGTTAGCATAGTCATATTAGAAAAAAACAAAGTAAATAAAAGCATAAAAACGGCGCTCACTTTCATAGTGCCTGTAGTGGTTGCCATAACCGCATATATTATTGTAAACAATTAAAATGAAAAAAACTCTAACAAGCAAGTCAAGATCGTTCGCTAGTCGCTCACTGGGACTTTTAAAAAGCGGCGCTATGCTTCGCTTTTTAAAAGCCCCTTACTTAAGTCGTTAGGAGTATAAATAATTGAGAAAGTGTCCAGTATGCAAAAATACAATTGGTTTCTGGGCATTTTTTAAATCTGGCTTTAAAAAAAGTGCAGGCCCAATTAAATGCACTTCGTGTAGTTCAATAATTTCACCGCCTTGGAGTCAATTCAATTGGCTTGGTTTTCTTGGTTTTGGCTTAATGGGGCTTACAACAAAATTCTTCCCAAAAGAATCCATAGGTATCGAAAGTACTTTTTTTTACTATCTTTCTTTACTAAGCTTGCTAATATTATTTGTACTAGGCTTAATGTATTTAGTTATACCATTGGATAAAAAATATAATGAAAATGAATAATCATAAACTCCTAACAAGCAAGTCAAGAACGTTCGCTAATCGCTCACTGGGACTTTTAAAAAGCGGCGCTATGCTTCGCTTTTTAAAAGCCCCTTACTTAAGTCGTTAGAGCAATAAAAATGAGGAAGTATTTTCTAGTAGCACCAATGATTATAGCTGGTTATGCAATGGTAATAGATGCATATTACATTCATACTTATTACCAAGTTATATTTAACCAATTACAAGGT
>Ga0316206_1001623_pt1 | contig 18791 bp, 20 predicted proteins | sample 6monthpyrite_MG_FD_204942 | JGI IMG/M metagenome (GOLD analysis project Ga0316206, IMG submission 204942) | Microbial mat bacterial communities from mineral coupon in-situ incubated in ocean water Damariscotta River, Maine, United States -... | ecosystem: Environmental > Aquatic > Marine >... | reverse complement strand
ACAATTCATCCTTAAAAAAACACAATTCGGTTTCTTTTAATTTTCAAAAATTAATTGTTAGTACATCTTTGTGGTGTCATTAACAATTTAAAACAAGAAATTATGAAAGTATTCACAGCAATTTTCGCATTCGTAGTTGTATTTCAAACAGCAACATTTACAGCTAAAAAAACAAACATAGAGAAAAGAACCATTACAATATCAGTTACAAATGTGTCTAGTGATAAAGGCACAGTAAGTTATGCTTTGTACGATAAAGAAAACTTTATGAAAGTACCAGTACAAACTAAATCGAGTACACCAAAAGGAAAGAAAAGTACGGTAGTATTTACAAATATTAAGCCTGGAAAGTATGCAGTTATTTGTTTTCACGATGCAAATAGTAATAATAAAATGGATTTTCAACCAAACGGAATGCCATTAGAAGATTATGGGGTTTCTAACAATCCTATGAGTTTTGGACCACCAAATTTTGATGAAGCAGAATTTGAAGTATCAGATAAAAATGTAACTTTAGAGATTCGATTTTAATATTGCATTAGGTATTTGAATTATAAGAACTAAATCTATATTTTTAAATTAAACAATAAATGAAAACTCAAAATAAAATAATTACGTCACAAAAGTTTAAAAAGGAATTTATTGTGGCAATTAAGATTACCCTTATTTTTGGACTTTTCTTTTTTATTGTAAATGGAAACTATTCAATAAAAACACTACTGATTACCATTGGTGTTTCTGCAATGTATTCTTTTACATTGGGTTTTGGACAGGGAATAATGAATGATTATTTAGGGGCAAAATGGAGCTGGATAACAAATACAAATGAAAGAGTTATTTCTGGTGTAATAGCAACTATTCTTTACACAGTACCAGTAATTTTACTAATAAATTATATCTTATTTATTCTTATTCAAGGTAATGATGCTAGTTTGTTCTTTAAGTTTCCGATGGTTTGGATGCATATTTTCTGGATTATTTTTTCTTTTGGAGTATCTGCTTTTTTACATGCCAGAGGGTTTATGTTGGAATGGAAAAAAGCTGCCAGCGCAGAAAGTAACAAACAAGAAATTGTTGCAAAAACAGAAACCGCAAAATTTGAGTCCTTAAAAAATCAGATTGATCCACATTTTTTATTCAATAGTTTAAATGTATTAACATCTTTAATTAGTGAAAACCCAAAGCAAGCAGAACGCTTTACAACAAAGTTGTCTAAAGTGTATCGATACGTTTTAGAGCAGAGAAATAAAGAGTTAATTCCGCTTTCAGAAGAATTGCAATTTGCAAGAACATATATGGAATTGTTGCAAATGCGATTTGAAGATGCAATTCAATTTGATATTCCATTAGAAATTAGCAACGAAGAATTAAAAATAGTGCCTTTATCATTACAATTGTTATTAGAAAATGCTGTAAAACACAACGTAGTTTCATCAAGCAAACCATTAAAACTTCGAATTTTTGAAGAAAACGGAGCGTTAATTATAGAGAACAACGTCAATCATAAAGAAGCAATTGGTAAAAGCACAAAAATTGGATTAAGAAATATTACAGATAGGTATCATTTACTAACAAAAAGAAATGTAGAAATTACAAATGATAATGTAACCTTTAGAGTAAGCTTACCATTATTAACAAAAAATAATAATATTATGTACACAGAAGAAATAAAAAACAACAGTTATGTAAGAGCTGTAGAAAAGGTAGAAAAACTAAAAGAATTTTATCAAAATTTAGCATCTTACAGTATTGTCATTCCATTTTTAGTATTCATCAATTTATATACTTCACCACAGTTTCACTGGTTTTGGTTTCCAATGTTTGGTTGGGGAATTGGAGTGTTATTCCACGGATTAGATGTATATAATTACAATCCGTTTTTAGGAAGAAACTGGGAAGATAAAAAGATAAAAGAAATTATGGATGAAGAAGACAATTCTTCTAATTGGGAATAATTTAAACAATAAATATGTAATGGAGTTTAATAAAGAACAAAAGTATTTAAGAGCAAAAAAGCAAGTAGATAAAATCAAAGGTTTTTATGCAAATGTCGCATCATACTGTATCGTAATCCCTTTTTTAATATTTATAAATTTACGACTCGTACCAGAGTTTCATTGGTTTTGGTTTCCGATTTTTGGTTGGGGAATGGGATTAGCTTTTCATGCAATGGATACCTATAATTACAATCCATTTTTAGGAAGAAATTGGGAAGAAAGAAAGATTAAAGAACTGATGGAAGAAGAAGAAAAATACAAACCTAATAACTAAGAAATCATGAAAAACGAAGAGGCAATAAAAGGAATTAAATATATTAGAGCAAAAAAAAGAGTAGAGAAAATAAAAGGATTTTACGTTCATTTAATCGTTTATGTTATAGTTAATATATTTTTAAGCGGAATCATAATTTTTGGTTTAATGAATGATGGTGATTCTTTTGAAGAAGTGCTTCAAAATTTCGGAGTATATTCTACTTGGGTGTTTTGGGGAATTGGAGTCTTTTTTCACTGGTTAGGAGTTTTCGGTTTTAATATCGTTGGTAAAGATTGGGAAAACAGAAAACTAAAAGAGATTATGGAAGAACAAGAACGTAATGCTAAATTTTAAAAAATAATGGAAACAGATTATATGAATGATAAATACATAAAAGCTAAAAAAAGAGTAGAAGCATTAAAAGGGTTTTATAAGCATTTGGCTTTTTATCTAATTATTAACGGATTCTTTATTGGTAGAAGAATTTATAAAGATATTGCTTATGGAGATTCTATTCTAGAAGCATTTACAGAGTTAAGTAATTATCGTTTGTTTTTTTGGTGGGGAATCATTTTAATTTTTCATGCAATAAACGTGTATAAATTCAATTTTTTTGGTAAAAACTGGGAAGAGCGTAAAATACAAGAAGAAATGAATAAAGATAATAAGCGATACAAATGAATGTAATTATTATAGAAGACGAAAAACCAGCAGCAAGAAGATTGAGTAGAATGTTGGAAGAACTGGGAGTAGAAGCAAAGCAAATGCTACATTCTGTAGAAGAATCAATAGAATGGTTTCAGAACAATGAACATCCAGATTTATTATTTTTAGACATCCAATTATCAGATGGTTTATCCTTTGAAATTTTTGAACATATTACCATTTCTAGTGCCATTATTTTTACAACTGCGTATGATGAATATGCGCTAAAAGCGTTTAAATTAAATAGCATTGATTATTTATTAAAACCAATAGATGAAGACGAATTAAAAGCAGCGGTAGAAAAATATAAAAGTCAGCATGTAAAACAAGCAGATGTTCAGTTAAATTTTGAAGACATCAGAAAATTATTAGTAAACCCAATAGATAGAAAATACAAAAAGCGTTTCACCATTAAAGTTGGGCAACATTTAAAAATTGTTTCTACAGATGATGTGGAATGTTTTTACAGCGAGAACAAATCAACCTATATTTATACAACTGCTAATAGAAGTTATTTGCTAGACGGCGCTTTAGAGCAAGTGCAAACCGAATTAGATCCAGAAAAATTCTTTAGAGTAAACAGAACATTTATCGTACAAATATCAGCAATAAAAGACATTGTTGCATACACAAATAGTCGTTTAAAAATCATACTAAATTCGTATTCAGAAACAGAAATTATTGTGAGTAGAGAACGCGTGAAGGATTTTAAGAATTGGATTGAGTAAGAATAATTAGTTTACAGTTTTCAATAGCAGTATGCAGTTAGTTATAAATTAGAAACAAACCTGTCTATTCTCTTTTTTCTAAAAATCTAACAGTCTAACAGTCTAGGCTCTTAGCTCTTCAAATTGCTAAATTGTTAAATTAAATCATTGTTATATTACCCATTGTTTAATTACAAATATTTTGTACATTTGCACTCCTTTTTACGAGAGCAGATTTATAAAAGGAATTAGAAAACAATTATTTATATAAACATCTCTTGATGTTATTGTCGTTAAAAATCTGAATAACAACAAGATACAAAGTAAATTCAGAATGTCTGAAGAAACAAAAAACACTGAAGAGCAAGTTGTTGCTACTGAAGTACAAGAAACAGCAACTGAAGCTGTTGCAGAAACAGTTGTAGAAACTGTAAATCCACAAGAATTTTTAGAAAACTTTAACTGGCACAAATACGAAGAAGGTATTGAAGCTGTTGATGAAAAGAAATTAAAAGAATTCGAAAAAGCGTTAGAAGGAACAGTAGGTTTCGTAAACGAACGTGATGTAATTGAAGGAACTGTAGTAAGATTAACAGAAAGAGATGCCATTATAGACATCAATTCTAAATCTGAAGGAGTTATTTCTTTAAACGAATTTCGTTACAATCCTAGCTTAGCTGTTGGTGATGTTGTAGAAGTATTAGTTGATAAAAGAGAAGATAGCTCAGGTCAATTAGTGTTGTCTCACAAAAAAGCAAGAGTAATTAAAGCTTGGGATAGAGTTAATAATGCACACGAAACAGGAGAAATAGTTAACGGTTTTGTAAAATGTAGAACAAGAGGAGGAATGATCGTTGATGTATTCGGAATCGAAGCATTCTTACCAGGATCTCAAATTGATGTAAAACCAATTAGAGATTACGATCAATTCGTAGAAAAAACAATGGAATTCAAAGTTGTAAAAATCAACCACGAATTTAAAAACGTTGTCGTTTCTCATAAAGCATTAATCGAAGCGGATTTAGAAATCCAAAAGAAAGAAATCATTGGTCAATTAGAAAAAGGACAAGTATTAGAAGGTATTGTTAAAAATATTACTTCTTATGGTGTATTTGTTGATTTAGGTGGTGTTGATGGTTTAGTTCATATTACAGATTTATCTTGGTCTAGAATCAATCATCCAAATGAGGTTGTTGAGTTAGATCAAAAATTAAACGTTGTAATTTTAGACTTTGATGATAACAAATCTAGAATCCAATTAGGGTTAAAACAATTATCTGCGCATCCTTGGGAAGCTTTAGATGCTAATTTAAAAATTGGTGATAAAATAAAAGGAAAAGTTGTTGTTTTAGCTGATTACGGAGCATTTATTGAAGTTTCTGAAGGTGTTGAAGGATTAATTCACGTTTCAGAAATGTCTTGGTCAACGCATTTACGTTCTGCACAAGATTTCGTAAAAATTGGTGATGAAGTAGAAGCACAAATTTTAACCTTAGATAGAGAAGACCGTAAAATGTCTTTAGGTATTAAACAATTACATCCAGATCCTTGGACAGATATTACTAAGAAATATCCTGTTGGTTCTACCCATACTGGTACAGTAAGAAACTACACTAATTTTGGTGTGTTTGTAGAGTTAGAAGAAGGAATTGATGGATTGGTTTATATTTCTGATTTATCTTGGACTAAGAAAATTAAGCATCCATCAGACTTTACAGCTGTAGGAGATAAATTAGAAGTTCAAGTATTAGAGTTAGATGTTGAAGGTCGTAAATTAAATTTAGGACACAAACAAACTCAAGACAATCCTTGGGATGCTCATGAAGCAACATACGCTATAGATTCTTTACATGAAGGAACAATTTCTGAAAAGAATGATAAAGGAGCTACAGTAACATTTGCTGATGGAGTAGAAGGTTTTGCACCAACTCGCTTTTTAGATAAAGAAGACGGTGGAAAATTAGAAAAAGGCGATACTGCACAATTCAAAGTTTTAGAATTTTCTAAAGAATACAGAAGAGTAGTAGTTTCTCATACTTCAATCTTTAAAGAAGAAGAGAATAAAAATGTAAAAGCAGCTGCTAAGAAGTCTGCTGATGCAGAAAAAACAACTCTTGGAGATATTGGCGGATTAGCTGATTTAAAGAAAAAAATGGAAGGTAAATAAACCAACCAACTGTTTAATTCATATTTAAAAACCGTTGCATTTGCAACGGTTTTTTTAGTTTAAAATATTTCTACAATGTTATTACGAGGAATAAGTAACGAATGACAAAGTAATCTGTTTCAATTTTAGAGATTGCTTCGTTGTTCTCGCAATGATGTTCTTTTTTTGTCATTCCCGTGGAAACGGGAATCCATAGAAATATTTAAAAATAGATTCCGCATCAAGTTTGTTTTGTCATTTCGAAATGAGCGTTTTTTTAGCGATTGAGAAATCTCACGATGAGATTCCTCTTCATTCTTCATTGGTAATGACAAATTCGTTAAAAGTATCTTTTTCATAATAACATTTTGTTTTGTCATTCCCGTGAAAGCGGGAATCCATATTGTTTTAAATTGTTTTTGTAGATTCCCAATCAAGTTGGGAATGACACTATTTGCCTTTAGTCTTTCAACTTTTGACTTTATCTTCTTTATCATAACATATTTCTTGGTTTAATTGTGTATTTTTTTTTCGAATACAACAAATTGATTTTTATAAAGATATTACTTTTTTTCTTTTAGCCTAAAGTCTACAAGTTAGCTTTGCCTCTTTGTTACTATGTAACTTTGAGCCTTTGACCCTTTGCTACTTTCATTATTTCTGATCTTTCAACTTTTAACTTTTAAACTTTATAACTTCCTTCTTTTCATTTATCTTTGTTCAGCTTATAAAAAAAGAACATGACATTAATAAAATCTATTTCAGGAATAAGAGGAACAATTGGAGGAAAAACGGCCGATAATTTAACACCTATTGATGCAGTAAAATTTGCAGCTGCTTATGGAGCTTTTATTTTAGAAAGAAATAAAAACAAAGAAAATATTACCGTAGTTTTAGGAAGAGATGCTCGTATTTCTGGTAAAATGATTTCTAGCTTGGTTGCCAATACGTTGGTAGGATTAGGAATTGATGTTGTCGATTTAGGATTGTCTACAACACCAACGGTAGAAGTTGCTGTTCCGTTAGAAAAAGCGGATGGCGGAATTATTTTAACTGCTTCTCACAATCCAAAACAATGGAATGCTTTAAAATTACTAAACGAAAAAGGAGAGTTTTTAAATGGAGCAGAAGGAGAAAAAATTCTTGCTTTAGCTGAAAGTGAAGACTTTTCTTTTGCAGAGGTTGATGATTTAGGAAGCTACACAAAAGATAAAAGTTATTTACAAAAACACATTCAAGAAGTTTTGAATTTAGAGTTGGTAGATGTTGAAGCAATCAAGAAAGCTAATTTTAAAGTTGTGGTTGATGGAGTTAATTCTACTGGCGGAATCTTTATTCCTGCTTTGTTGAAAGAATTAAATGTTGCCTGTGTCGAATTATATTGTGAACCAAACGGACAATTTCCACACAATCCAGAACCTTTAAAAGAACACTTAACAGATATTTCTGAATTGGTTGTAAAAGAAAAAGCAGATTTCGGAATTGTTGTGGATCCAGATGTTGACAGATTAGCGTTGATTTCTGAAGATGGTTCTATGTTTGGCGAAGAATATACATTAGTTGCGTGTGCAGATTACGTATTAGGAAGATTAGGTGTCGGGAATACTGTTTCTAATTTATCGTCTTCAAGAGCATTGCGTGATGTTACAGAAAAGCATGGCGGAACGTATACTGCAAGTGCAGTTGGAGAAGTAAATGTGGTGATAAAAATGAAAGAAACCAACACAGTTATTGGAGGAGAAGGAAATGGCGGAATTATTTATCCAGCTTCTCATTACGGAAGAGACTCATTAGTTGGAGTTGCGTTGTTTTTATCGCATTTAGCGCACAAAAAAATGTCTTGTAAAGAACTACGTGATTCGTACCCAAGTTACTTTATGAGTAAAAATAAAATTCAGTTAACACCACAAATAAATGTTGATGAAATTTTAGAAACGATGGCTTCTAAATATCAACATGAAGATGTAAATACCATAGACGGAGTTAAAATAGATTTCGCTGATGAATGGGTTCATTTACGTAAATCAAATACAGAACCGATTATTAGAATTTACACAGAAAGTACTTCGCAAGAAAATGCAGATGCTTTAGCAAAACGATTTATCAAAGAAATTGAAACTATTATTTTATAAGGAAATTTAGATTATTTCAAATACCAAAAAAATGGATTCATTAGAAAAATATTTTAATCAATTTAGAGATCATATTGTAGGTGTAGATCAAACTTTTGAATCGCCTTACGGAAAGCAACAATTAATTTACACAGATTGGACCGCAAGCGGAAGATTATACAGACCAATTGAAGAAAAATTATTAAATGATTTTGGTCCTTTTGTTGCAAATACACATACAGAAACGTCAACTAGCGGAGCGGCAATGACATTGGCATATCATGAAGCTAGAAATATTATTAAGTGTCATGTAAACGCTTCAGTAAATGATGTGTTAATTACCGAAGGTTCTGGAATGACAGGTGTTGTTAATAAATTTCAACGTATTTTAGGTTTAAAAATTTGTGAAAGTTTAAAAGAACATACAAATGTTCCTGATGAAATGAAACCCATTGTTTTTGTATCTCATATGGAACATCATTCTAATCAAACTTCTTGGTTAGAAACCATTGCAGATGTTGTTGTAATTCCTTGTAATAGTTCTGGTTTGTTATGTTTTGACAGCTTTAAAAAGTTATTAAAAGAATATGAAAGCAGACCAATAAAAATAGCTTCAATTACTGCGTGTTCTAATGTAACAGGTATAAAAACAGAGTATCATAAAATAGCAAAAATAATTCATCAACATAATGGCTTATGTTTTGTAGATTTTGCATGCTCTGCACCGTATGTAGATATCGATATGCATCCAAAAGATAAAGAAGCATATTTAGACGCTATTTTCTTTTCGCCACATAAATTTTTAGGAGGACCAGGAGCCTCTGGAGTTTTAATTTTTAATAAGAAACTATACAAAAATTTGGTACCAGATAATCCAGGTGGAGGAACCGTAAGTTATACAAATCCCTGGGGAGATCGTGATTATTTTGATGATGTAGAAACAAGAGAAGATGGAGGAACTCCAGCTTTTATGCAAACCATTAAAATTGCTTTATGTGTTCAGCTAAAAGAAAAAATGGGAACAGATAAAATACATGATAGAGAAGAGGAAATCAATACTCAACTATTTGCTTGTTTAGAATCAATAGAAAATGTACATATTTTAGCTCCAACGCATAAACATCGATTGGGAATTTTTTCTTTTTATGTAACAAATGTTCATTTTAATTTGATTGTGAAATTATTAAATGATCGTTTTGGAATTCAAACTCGTGGAGGTTGCTCTTGTGCAGGAACGTATGGTCATTTTTTGCTAAATGTAGATCAGCAGAGATCAAAAACTATTGAAAAGCAAATTATTGAAGGTTGTTCAGTAGAAAAACCAGGTTGGGTTCGTTTGTCAATTCATCCAACAATAAAAGATGCTGAAGTAACATTTATTTGTGATGCTTTAAAATTAGTTTGCGAAAATGTAGATGAGTGGAAAAAAGAGTATGTATATGATGCTATTCAAAACGATTATAAACATAAATCGTTTAATTCTATTGAAAAAGACTTGGTAAAAGAGTGGTTTGCTAGCGAATAATTTTTACTTAGGAGCTTTGTCTTTATGTTTAAAACGTTTATGAGACCATAGATAATATGCAGGTTCTTCACGAATTAATTTTTCAGTAATTTTTAAATATTGATCCATTATTTGATAATTTTCAAATTCTTTTGGTGTAGTAGTAATTGTTTCAAAATCAATTTCATAGTAACCTCTTTTTATTTTTCTACAACTATAATTGATAACAGCACAATCAAATTTTTTAGACAACATTTCTGCTCCTGTATGAATGGGAACTTTAACACCTAAAAATTCTTTCCAATAATACGTTTTTTCTACTTGAGGAGATTGATCGCTCAATAAAATATATAAACCTTGCCTTTTATTTTTAATATTAGATATCATGTATTTAATAAATTCAGAGGTTTTAAATCCAATCATTCCAAATTTTGTTCTATTCTTTTTAATTGCTTTTTCAAAATACTTATTTTCTAGTTTTGTATAAGCGCCAAATATTTCAATATTTAAAACAAATGGAAGAGTGATAAGCCATTCCCAATTTGCATAATGAGAGCCTAATAATATAATATTTTTACCTTCTTTAGCTATTATATTAACCACTTCGGGATTTTTAAAATGATATCTTTTTTGCAACTCTTTTTTGCTGATAGAAAAACTTTTTACGCTTTCTATAAAAATATCTGTAAAATGTTTAAAAAAAAGCTTTCTAATTAACTTTAGTTCAGTGTTTGATTTAGTAGGGAAAGATAATTTTAGATTATCTAAAACCACTTTTTTTCGGTATCTAACAATATAAAATAATAAGTAATAAATTCCGTCAGAAATAAAATACAGTATTCTAAAAGGTAATTTAGAAAACAGCCAAATTATTGGATACGATAAATAAAAAACAAGTTTATGCATAGGTATTTTTGAATTGCAAATATCGGATATAATTTTATTATAAAGAAGCCAATCTTTTAGATAGTTTTATGTTAAGTTTGTAAGTAAATATATTATATAAAATGAATCAATTTGTCTTAGGAATTATTATTGTTAATGTTTTAGTATCAATTAAAGGCTTTAGTGATTATGCTTTTTTAGATACCTATAAATTTCAAGTTGGAAAAATTATAAGCGGAGAAAAAATACGGATGTTTACTTCTGGGTTTTTGCATGTAGATTGGGTACATCTTGGATTTAATATGTATGCATTGTATTTATTTGGTGATATTGTTGCTAGAATTATGGGAAATATTCCTTTTCTAATTATTTATTTTGGAAGTTTACTTGCGGGCAATTTGTACTCGATGTATTATCATAAAAGAGAGCCATATTATAGTGCTGTTGGCGCATCAGGTGCAGTTTCTGGAATTTTATATGCTGCAATTTTATTGTATCCAGATATGACATTAATACTGTTTCCATTGCCAATTCCAATTCCTGCATATGTTTTTGGAGTTGGATATTTGTTGTATTCAATTTACGGAATGAAAAAACAATTAGGCAATGTTGGTCATTCAGCACATTTAGGTGGCACCATCGGAGGATTTGTGATTGCTTTGGTAATGATGCCAAATCTAATTTCTAAAAATACATTAATGGTTGGTTTGCTAGCAATACCAATTGTACTATTATTACTTTTTGGAAAAAAATTAAAAGAATTATAAATGAAAAAATCGAAACAAATATTTCGATTTTTTGAACGAAAGACTTGGTTCATCTCGATTACGCTCAATACAAGCTTCTCACCCTATATTAGAAGAGGCAATAAAAAAAGACTCCATAATTAAATGAAGTCTTTTGAGCGAAAGACCGGGTTCGAACCGGCGACATTCAGCTTGGAAGGCTGACGCTCTACCAACTGAGCTACTTTCGCATGGTAAAGAGATACAAATATAAGTTCATTTTTCTTTTTTGCAATAGAATATTACATAAAAATGAATAAAAACATACTGATAAAAGCTAACTTTCAGAAAATGAAATGTATAGAATTTTTAACTTTTTTAGGTTTATAGTTTTGTGTTTCAAAAATTCTTATTTAGTAATCCAATGATAATTTATAAAAACAGAAAACCCAAAACAAATTTGTTTTGGGTTCTTTTTTTGTAGCGAGAACGAGATTTGAACTCGTGACCTCCGGGTTATGAATCCGACGCTCTAACCAACTGAGCTACCTCGCCATAATTATGCGGCTGCAAATATAACCTATTTTTGTTTTTTTGCAAGCTAAGTTTTTAATTTTTTTAAAAAGGAATAAATACCTATATTGGCAGCTAAGAATAAGAATAATGAGTAAAATTAAATTTGAATTAGAATTTCCTATTCATGCTTCTCCAAGTATGTTATACACCTATTTTGCAACTCCTGCAGGATTAGAAGATTGGTTTGCTGATAAAGTAAATTCACGAGGTAAATTAGTAACTTTTGTTTGGGACGGTGTAGAAGAAAAAGCATCTATTTTATCAAACAAAAAAGATGAAAAAATAAAATATAAATGGGAGGAAAGTGAAGGAGATGAAACTTATTTTGAATTTAGAATTCAGGTTGATGCCATTACAAAAGATGTTTCTTTAATGATTACTGATTTTGCAGATGATGAAGATGAAGTAGAAGAATCTAAAATGTTGTGGGAAAACCAAATTGATGAATTAAAACATACAATTGGAGCATAAAATAAAAACACATAATTTATAAGGCCTTATAAAATATTTTATAAGGCTTTTTTTATGAAATTATAAACCAAAATTTATCGGTTTTGATGTAATTTTGCTTTTTCTATTTTAAGATGATAATTATGTTAAATTATAACGGTAATCTAATTTATAAGAATAATTTTTTTGTAACAACAAATAATAGAGCGTTTAAATATGGTGATGCCATTTTTGAAACTATTAGTGTTATTAATAACAATGTTGTTTTTTTTGAAGATCATTATTTTAGATTGATGGCTTCTATGCGGATGTTACGTATGGAAATTCCGTTAAAATTTACCTTAGAATTTATAGAACAAGAAATCTTAAAAACAATACCTAATCAATTAGAAAATAAAAATATACGTATTAGATTATCTGTGTATAGAAAAGATGGCGGATTGTACACGCCAAAAACAAATAAAGTTGATTATGTAATTGAAGTTTCTGAGAACACATATCAAACAAAAGATACTTATCAAATAGATTTGTTTAAAGATTTTTACAATTACTCAGGGTTGCTTTCTACCATAAAAACCACCAATAGAATGTTAAATACATTGGCTAGTATTTACAAGCAAGAAAACGAATTGGATAATTGTGTATTGTTAAATGAAAATAAAGGAATTGTAGAAGCAACAAATGCTAATATTTTTGTTGTTAAAGGAAACGAAATTAAAACTCCGGCATTAACAGAAGGTTGTATTAAAGGAATTGTCAGAAAAAAAGTGATAGAAATTATTCAAAAAAATAAAGATTACATAGTTACTGAAACTTCAATTTCTCCTTTCGAAATGCAAAAAGCAGACGAAATATTTTTAACAAACTCTATTATCGGAATTCAGCCAGTTACAAAGTATCGTAAGAAAGAATTTAAAACAGAAATAGGAGAGAAGTTATTAGCAAATTTAAAATTGCAACAAATTATTTCTAAAGCTTAGTTTAACTGAATATCACTTGGTGCATTTGCCCAAATTTTATATTTACCACCTTTTTCTAGTAATTTGTTTTTCCAAATAGTAGTGTTATCTGTAGCAAAAATATTAGAGTAATTATTTTCTGAAACAAACCAAGAATCGGTTTTCAATTCATCTACTAATTGATTGCTATCCCAGCCAGAATATCCTAAGAAAAAACGAATATCACTTACTTTTAATTCTTGATTGTTTAACAACTCTTTTAAAGCATCAAAATTTCCGCCCCAAAAAATACCATTTGCAACTTCTACGCTGTCAGGAATTAACCCAGGAACTTGGTGTACAAAATACAAGTTGTCTTGTTCAACAGGTCCGCCTTGATATACAGGAAAAGCACACGCTATTTCTGGAACCAAATCGTTTACGGTAAAACTTAAAGGTTTGTTTAAAATAAAACCAATAGAATTCTTTTTTGTATGTTCAGTTAGCAGAATTATTGATCTATTAAATGAATTGTCATTTAAAATGGATGGTTCTGCAATTAATAATCTTCCTTTTTTTGGTAAAAGTATATTCATAAAATATAATGGTTATCTCTTTTTAAATATAACAACTTTTTAAGCAATAAAAAAACTCTCCTAAATAATTAGAAGAGTTTTTAAATACAATTTTTTGTATTTTTAGTTTACTGAACTACTTAATCCAGCACCTGCTTTAAATTTAACTACATTTTTAGCAGCAATTTGAATAGTTTTTCCTGTTTGTGGGTTTCTACCAGTTCTAGCAGCTCTGTTAGATACTGACCAAGTTCCCCATCCAACTAAAGATACTCTTTCTCCGCCTTTTAAAGCTTTAGTAACGTTAGAAGTTAATGAGTCTAAGGCAGCTTTTGCTGCAGCTTTAGAAATTCCTGCGTCAGCAGCCATTGCATCGATTAAATCTGATTTGTTCATGATTTGTAAATTTTAAAAATTAATTGATCTAATATTTTTCGCTTAACTAAGCTTAACAAATATAGCAGGAATAAGGGTTCGTGCAAGAAATGACCTTAAAAAACCTTGTTTTTGTTAATAAAAGAGGTGAAATTGTTAATAACCAAAGCAAAAAAACGGTTAAAAGAACAGAAACCGCATCAATAAAGGGTTAAGCCATTTTTGAATTTGATGAAAATTGGAAGCCATTTAACAGGTTTTGGGTCTCCATTTTCTTCTTTCCAGCTAGTTTTATTTCATCAATAATTAAATATCCGTTCAAAACAGCAACTTTTAAGACTTTTTTTGTGCTTATTATTTTACCAATAGTATCAGTATGTTTTACAAACTCTTTAGAAACTTTATATAATTTTGCGGTCGTTTCTGTGTCATTAGTATGAATAGTTGTCCAAGCAGCAGGATACGGATTTAATCCACGTATTTTATTATAAATATTTTCCAAACTATCTGTCCAATCAATTTTACAAGTTTCAGGAAACAATTTATAAGCAGTTTTTTCTTCTATTTCTGGTTGTTTTTTAAGAATAACATTATCTTCTTTTATAAGTTGTAGCGTTTCTAAAACTAAATCTGCTCCTAAATGCATTAATCTGTCATGTAATTCGCCAACAATTTCGTTGTCTCTTATAACAATTTCTTTTTGAAGAATGATTTCTCCTGTGTCAATTTTATCATCAATAAAAAATGTGGTTACGCCCGTTTTTGTTTCACCATTAATAATAGCCCAATTAATTGGTGCTGCTCCACGATATTCTGGCAATAAAGATGCGTGTAAGTTAAAGGTACCAAATTCTGGCATTTGCCAAACTACTTTTGGCAACATTCTAAAGGCAACAACAATTTGCAAATTGGCTTTTAATGCAGTTAATTCATCAATAAAATTTTTACTTTTAAGATTGGTTGGTTGTAAAACAGTTAAGTTTTGTGAGACCGCATATTTTTTAACTGCAGATTCGCTTAACTTTCTTCCTCTTCCTGCTGGTTTGTCTGGAGCAGTTATTACACCAACAATAGTGTATTTGTTTTCTACTAAATGTTTTAAAATGGTTACCGCAAAATCTGGAGTTCCCATAAATACAATTTGTAAATCTCTCATTCGTTAAGGTGATATTGATTAAAATTATTAATGCTAATTTTTTCTTCGGATAAAAGCTGTTGCAAATTTACTAAAACGGTCTCTTCTTTGCTCGAAATATGTTGGCAGATTTCTTTTGAAGTTGCCGTTTTGTTTGATGATAAATAGGTGATAATTTCTTTTGAAATATCTTGATAATCATTTTTTTTTGCTAAACAAACATCACAAATACCACATTTATTGAATTCTTTCTCGTTAAAATATTTTAAAACTTGGATACTTCTACATACAGCATCATTTTCTATAAAGGCAACTAAATCTGTTGCTTTTCTTATTTTTTGTTTGATGTATTTCTGAATATTTTTAGAAATACTATTGATGGTTTTATCATCTTCTCGCGGAACTAAAAAATAAATTTCGGCATTTTCAGTTGCTTTTTTATACGCAATCATTTTCTCTGCTTCTAATTTTGTAAGAATGACAACAACTTGTCTAGAAAGTAAGTGTGCTTTTTTTGCCAACCAAAATTCATTTATTTTTGTTTCTTGCTCAAAAATTCCGCCATAACTTCTCAATAACAACTGAATTAATTTTGTTGTGTTAGAATCTGATTTAGAATACTTTAAAACACGATTGCTACTTGTTAAAAATTGCACAGTAGATTTTTTATTATAACTGTCAGAAATTTGAATTATTCCATTGGTTTCTAATAAATTAATTGTTGTTGCAACTTTGTTAGCCGGTACTTTATATTTATCAGAAAACTCAAAAAGATTAAACTCAAACGCTTCTTCATTAATTTCTCCATTTGCAATTTGAAAGTGCGAAAAAATACTTTTGTAAACGTGTTTTATTTCTGCAATTGTAGGAAAAGCATTCTCTAATCGTTCTTTATAAATACGAATATCGTTTTTATTTACTAGCACAGCAGAAAATGATTTTTCGCCATTTCTACCAGCTCTTCCAGCTTCTTGAATGTAATTTTCTATACTATTTGGCAACTCTAAATGGATGACAACTTTTACATTGTCTTTGTCAATTCCCATTCCAAATGCATTTGTTGCTACAATAATGGGTGTTTTCTCTGAAATCCAATTATCAAAAGCTTTTTGTTTCTCAGATGAAGATAATCCACCGTGATAATAACTTGCTTTAAAATTATTTGCATTTAAAAAGGTTGCAATTTCTTTCGTTTTATTTCTACTGCTTACATAAATTATTATTGGAGCTTTTGTTTTTGTGCAGATTTGTAAAAGGCGTCCTAATTTATCTTCCAAAGAAAAAATCTGATAGGCTAAATTATCTCTGTAAAAAGATTTTTTAAAAATGATTGCATCATCAATTTCTAAACTATCAGCAATATCATCTAATACTTCTTTTGTTGCAGTTGCGGTTAATGCAATAACTGGAGTTGCGGGTTTTAAATCTTTTAAAATTTTAATATTTCTGTACGATGGTCTAAAATCGTGTCCCCATTCAGAAATACAATGCGCTTCATCAACCGCTATTAAATTGACATTTAACTGTTTTATTTTTTCTTGTATAAAAGGAGATTGTAATCTTTCTGGTGAGAGATATAAAAACTTATAATTACCGAATCTGATATTATCAAACAAGGTAATTAAATCGTCTTGTGAAGTGCCAGAAGCAATTGTTGTGGCTTTAATTTCTTTGTTATTTAAACTATCAACTTGATCTTGCATTAAAGCGATAAGTGGAGAAACTACAATACAAATTCCGTCTTTTACCAAAGCAGGAATTTGAAAACAAATAGATTTTCCGCCGCCAGTTGGTAATAATACAACTGTATTATTATTTTCTAGAACGGCATTGATAATTTTATCTTGTGGTTCTCTAAACGAATTATGATTCCAATACTTTTTTAATATTTTTAAAGCAGTATTCATAAATCATTTTTAATTGCATTTAAAATATAATCGGTTCTTTCTTGAATTGTTCCAAAAGGTACAATACTAATTTTATATCCAATTTGTTGGTATGTTTTTTTTAAATGATGATAAATTTTAACAGCTTCTTCAAAACTCTCGTATCGCTCATTATCAGAGGTGTATATTTCTTTCCAAGGCGGAAGCATAAATACTTTTGTATATAAGTGTGTCGTGCTTTTTTCAATAAAATGTGGTGGATAATCGGTATTAAAAAATTCTAAATATGCATGTACATCTGGAATTCCACGATCAAAAAAAACAAATTTTTCTGTTGATTCTTTAGCGTCTAAATATTGTTTTTCTCTGCCTTCTAACAACAAATTGCTAAACAATAAAGGATCTGTTAAAAACAACTGATCGATTCCTTTTTTTTGAGCTTCTAAAGTAACTTCTCTAGAAATTTCTGGTTTGCAATGAAATCCTCTAGAAATTAATTCGTTTAAAATAGAAGATTTTCCTGTTCCTGGCCCACCAATAAGTACTATTTTTTGTTGCATTTAGCAAAAATAACAGATTCTGATTATAAAAATAATAATATAATGTAATTTTGTAGAAATAATAAAAATAGCGATAAAATTAAAAGCATGACTAGTAAAAAAGAATTCTATAAAAATCTAAAAAATAGTTTAGATGCTACAACTAAATTTCCATCAGAATATTTATATAAATTTATTGTACCTTCTAAAGGAAATCATTTTATGGAAGTTGAAGATGTTTTTAAAAATAAGCTAATTAAAATATCTTCAAAAGAATCTAAAAATGGTAACTATGTAAGTGTTTCTATAAGAATTAAGTTAAACTCTGCTGATGAAGTAATCTCTTATTATAGAAAAGCAGAAAAAATTGAAGGAATTATCTCTCTATAAATTAAAATATAAATGAAGATCAAAATTATTACAATGCTATTTTTAGCAACCTCTTTTGTTTTTTTTGCACAGAAAAACTCTGATATATTGTTTAGTGTTGATGGCACAAAAGTTTCTGTATTAGAATTTAAAAACATTTATGAGAAAAACTTAAATGTTATTGAGGATAAAAATCAAAAAAACATTAAAGAAAATTTAGATTTATATATTAATTTTAAATTAAAACTAAAAGAAGCATATCGTTTAAAATTAAATGAAACAAAATCTTATAAGAGAGAAATAGAAACGTATAAAAATCAATTAATTGCTCCGTATTTACAAGATACAGCTTATTTATCTAAATTGGTTAAAGATGCGTATTATAGAACAAAATATAAGGTTAATGTGAGTCATGTTTTAGTAAAAGTTGCAAGAAATGCAACTCCTGCAGATACTTTAATTGCGTATAATAAAATTCAAAAAGCAAGAAATGAAGTGTTGTCAGGTAAAGATTTTGATAAAGTTGCACTTGCATATTCAGACGATCAATCTGTAAAAAATAATTTCGGAAATGTGGGTTATTTTACAGCATTTAAAATGGTTTATCCTTTTGAAAATATTGCTTATCAAACAAAAGTTGGCGAAATTTCTAAACCATTTAAAACTAATTTTGGATATCATTTTTTAAAAGTTAATGATTTGCGATTATCTGAAGGAGAGGTTGAAGTTGCACATTTATTAATTACAGATCAATCTAACAAAGGAAAATTTAAAATCGATAGCATTTATACTAGTTTAAAAAACGGGGCTAATTTTAATCAATTAGTTTTACAATACTCTAACGATAAAAGTACCGTTACAAAAAATGGAAAATTACCAAAATTTGGTGTTGGCAGAATGGTAAAACCATTT
>Ga0316206_1001622_pt1 | contig 18808 bp, 22 predicted proteins | sample 6monthpyrite_MG_FD_204942 | JGI IMG/M metagenome (GOLD analysis project Ga0316206, IMG submission 204942) | Microbial mat bacterial communities from mineral coupon in-situ incubated in ocean water Damariscotta River, Maine, United States -... | ecosystem: Environmental > Aquatic > Marine >... | reverse complement strand
TGGAAGGCAAGTTGGGTGCGCCAATATATGGTATGCATACTGTTGAAGAACAGCTCAAAGAATATATCACGCCAGATGGTGTACATATTTCCGGTTTGACGTTAGGTGGCACCATCGGACGTTATGGCGCACCAGAGGACGACAATAAGTCAGGCTTTGAGTGGGGTGGTGAATGGACAGTAACCTATGAAACTTTTCGTGACATGGGTGCTGCATTTATGGCTGCCTTACTCCTTATATATGCACTGATAGTTTGGGAGTTCAAAAATTTCACCCTGGCGGGTTTGATCATGGCGCCAATACCACTCACGCTGATTGGCATCATCCCGGGACATTTAATTATCGGCGCTGAGTTTACTGCAACATCCATGATTGGTTTCATTGCGTTAGCGGGTATCATCGTGCGAAATTCAATATTACTGGTTGAATTCGTCAAACACGAAATTGAAAGTGGTAAAGACATCGTTGACGCGGTGATCAGTGCCGGTCAAATAAGAATGCGTCCCATATTGATTACTGCCGGTACCTTGATGGTTGGAGCCGCGATGTTGTTCTCCGATCCTATTTTTGTTGGTATGGCTGCGAGCCTGTTCTTTGGAACCCTGGTGGCCACAGTCTTGACGCTGGTTGTTATTCCGCTGGGTTGCATCACTGTTAGTAAACAATTTTATGCTGTGATCGGAATAGATGTGCCTGAAGTGGATGAACAGGAAACAAAACCAGCTGCTTCTGGCATACCTATGTGGTTAATCGCCTGGACTAAGGTGATTACCGCGGTTACCTGGTTATTCTATATATCCCGTATGTTCTACATTATGGCGCAAATGGCCATTAACAATTTCATGAAACGTTTCAAACGCGATCCTGATGAGGGTCCGAAGCCGGATGATCAGGGGCCAGGTAATGATCCTTCACCTTCTGATAAGGGCCCCGGTGGCAGTGGTGCTGGAAATGTAGCTACAAGACAGCCTGCTCAAGAATCTGACGTAGTAACAGAATCCAGATCTGAAGCCGAAGCAGGCTCAACGGCTAGCTCGAAAACAGGTGATACTGTAGAACCCAAAAAAGTAACCAAAAAGAAAACCACCCAACAGAAATCAGCTCCAAAGAAATCTGTTAGCAAGAAAAAAGCTAGCAAGAAAAAAGCGACACAAACTACTGCTGCTACAGGCAGGAAAAAATCTGCAACCAGTAAAAAACGTCGCGGGATAAAGTTGAAAAATATTTAATCGGGGTTAACGAAGTTTAAGTGATGAGGAACCAAGTTATGAAAATGCCAGAATTACCCAGAGGATTTACCAGTATCATTTTGATAGTTGCAGCATGGACTGGTGGTTATTTACATGCACAGGCAGGTGTTGGGGCTGAACCGCCACAAGGACCTTATCGCTCTGTGCCGGCGCCCATGGTTGCAGTTCCATCACAGGCAGATCAAGCTGAGCAACAAAAACAGTGGCAGGCTCAGCAGGAAGCAATGCGAAAGCGCCAGGCAGAGGCGCAACAACAACAACAGAAACAGTACGAGGCGATGCAAAAACGCCGGGCTGAAGCACAGCAACAATGGCAACAACAATCACAGGCAGATCAGCAACAGCGGCAAAAGCAGTGGCAGGCCTATCAGGAAGCGATGAAAAAACGGCAGGAAGAGGCGCAAAAATACCAACAGCAACAGTACGAGGCGATGCAACAACGCCGTGCCGAAGCACAAAAACAGTGGCAACAACAGCCTCAGGCAGATCAAGCTGAGCAACAAAAGCAATGGCAGGCCTATCAGGAAGCGACACAAAAGCGCCAGGCAGAGGCTCAAAAACAACAGCAGCAACAATATGAGGCGATGCAAAAACGTCGGGTCGAAGCACAAAAACAATGGCAGCAACAAAATGAAGCAGCGCAACAGCAGCGTGCAACAGCACCCGCTGCACAAGGCGGTTCTCGCTGGAGCCCGGAACAATGGGAACAATCACGTAAACAATATGAACAACGTCGCCAACAGGCACAGCAGGATTGGCAAAATCGGCGTGAGCAGCAGCAACAGGCGTGGCAACAACGTCAGCAACGCCCAGCTCCAGTTCCACAACCTGGTCAGCGTCCACAACCACCGCAACGTCCTGAATGGGCGCAGCGATCACAGCCAGGTTCGCAACCGGACTGGATGACACAAGATTGGGAAAAACGTCGCCAGGAATTTGAACAACACCGTCAACAAGCGATGGCGAATCGCCGTCAGGCACCAGCGAATCCCTGGTTACCTCGCGGGGATGGTGCGCAGAGAACTCCCCCGGCAAATTCACCTTATTCTGCCGGGTCAAATCCAGGCCGCTATCCAGCCCCCTGGTTCAATCGAGATTACCCCCGCAGACCGCGTTGGTAGTTGGAATAATTAATTAAACACGGGATGGATACGACAATGAATTACTCAATACTGAAAACATTGAATACCGTCGTTGCGTTGCTTCTGCTAGGTGGCTTGAGCGGCCAATTGCATGCAGATTCACAATCTCGTGGTTTGAGTTACTCGCCCGATCACTGGCCTAACCGTTGGTCTTCAGCGATACGGCAGCAACAAGGTGGCAAATATCCAACTCGCCAACTTAAACAGACTCCGCCGCCTGCCTTACCTGAAGAAGGAAGTGACGTGTCAGAGCAGGATTTATTTTCTTCACCGTCTAGTCATCGTCGATACGGGCAGCGGCGAATGGATCGTGATCAGCGCTCGGGTCGTTTTGATGACCAGTTACCGCATTATCGTCAGTTTCGTGACTCCAGACGTGAAGCGAGAAGAGGGGCATTTGCTTATTACGGTATGCCGGCTCTTCAACATAGTAACTATATGACGCCCGCTTCGGGTTTCCCATATGGCACTTCGCCGATAGGTATTGATCCGGTATTAGGGCACCCGGGTATGGGTATACCGATTATGCCGGGAACGCCATATGGTTATCCGTTTGCCGGTTACCCCTATGCGGGCTATCCCGGTGGAATGGGAATGTGGAATCCACCCTTTGGTGCATGGTGAATAGTGATAGGCAGCCAGGGTATTGGTGATTTAATTGAGGTAAATCAATTAATAGTTACTTATATAAGCGTAGCTTAATAATGGTGGGGTTATCAGACGTAGTTTTTGTAATAAGTTCGGACAAGTTGGCATGAAAAGTAGTTTGACGGTTAATTTGTTTATTACGCGTAATGATGAATGGTTCACTCTTTGTTCGTTATTACGTTTCTCAATAAAAGGGTGAAAGGTGCATGGACATCCATGCTGATTATTAGAAATAAGTAAGCTAGGAGAGAAAGATGACAAAGTTAAAGAAAGTCTTCATCGCAGTGGCTTTGGCAGGTGCAACCATGTTACCTATGCAAGCTGCCAATGCGTGGGGTATGCCATGGGGCGGTGGTCCCTGGAATAACGGCTATGGCGGTGGTCCCTGGAATAGCGGCTATGGCGGTGGTCCCTGGAATAGCGGCTATGGCAATAATGGCTGGGGCGACGGCAGAGGCTGGGGCGACGGCAGAGGCAGTGGCTGGGGTGACATGTTTGGCGACATGGACTTCAGCATGCGCAGTTCTGGTCGTGGTTATGGCGATGGTCGTGGTTATGGATCCGGTGATGGCCGAGGTTATGGCTATGGTGATGGCCGTGGTTACAACCGTGGTTACGGCGGTGGTTATGGCGGTTATCCCGGTGGCTATGGCGGCGGTTATCCCGGCGGTTATGGCGGCGGTTATCCCGGCGGTTATGGCGGTGGCTATGGCGGCGGTTATCCCGGCGGTTATGGCGGCGGCTATGGCGGTTATCCCGGTGGTTATGGTCCAGGACCTGGCTATGGTCAACCACCAGCGCCCCCTGCACCAGCTCCAGCGAAGTAAAAAAAACTCAATGGTTGCCGCACATGGAAGTGCGCGGCCAGAGTTATTTTTGATTGATTATAAATTATAAAAGTACATGAACGATCACACGCAAAGGTTATGTTCCGGCATAGTAGTTTTAGCCAGTTTGTTAGTCGTTAATACGACGCTGGCCTATGAAGTGGCGATTGAGTTTTCTGCAGATGCAGTACAAAAGGCACCGTCCAGACCTGAATATCGTGCACGTATGTACGTTAGTAAAAATGCAGTCAGGACAGACTCTGTGTTGAACAATACACAGGTAATTGAAATAGTTAATTCAAAAAAACAGACGCGATGGTTATTGGTTCCAAAAGAAAAAGTGTACATGCAACAGAAGAGAGACAAACCATCGACGGCTACGGATTTAGACAAGTCAGCTTCCAAAAAACCTTGTAAAGGGCTGGCAGATACAACGTGTAAGATGTTAGGAAAGGAAAAAATCAATAATCGCCAAACCGAAAAATGGGAATTTATCGTAAAACGTAATGGGCAGGACTATCGTAGTTTGCACTGGATTGATGTGAAACGACGTATGCCTGTTCGTGAGTTTTTCCCGGATGGTACGGTAACTGAATTAGTGCTTGAGGGCACAGAAAAAATGAATGGCCGGCAGACTGAGAAATGGACTATGCAAATGACACGCTCAGATGGCCAGCAGATGGTGTCGACCCAATGGTATGACCCGGAATTAAAAATATCGATACGTGAAGAAATGCAGGGCGGTTTTATTCGTGAATTACGGGATATAAAGACAGGCAAACAGGATAATAAGTTATTTACAGTACCGACCGGATATAAAAAAGTCGAACAGTTACCTGGTTATTTAATGCCGCAGCAGCCAGTTGTTCGTCCCGGAACTTCACCTTAGAAAACTGATTAGAAATCTGACGGATGATTGCAGGTGTAAGTAAACATGAGCAGGCGTGTACGCAAGTGGATTCAGCCAGCAGTGGCGACCATGCTGGTGATATTTATGCTATCGCCAGGGCGTGTTTTTGCCTGGCAACAGGGTTATCCCAATGTCTATGCACCGCATTATCAGCCGTATTCACAAATGCCGTATTCGTATTTTACTGGGCCTGGCTCAAGAATCGGTCCGAGATCAGGATCAGTACCAGGACCGGGATCAGTAAGAGGGTATGGTTATACACAACCCAAATGGTTTATCCGAGGTCGTGTCAATCGCTTTGGCGATTATCGTATCGATGTAAGACTCAGAGGGGTCAGCCAGCAGGATATGTATTATGCCTGGCTGCTGTATAACAGTATGGGTTTCAATAGATAATGAATAAAAAAAATAGAAAAGGACTGATTACCGTTATTGCTAACCTGAAAGGTGGATCGGGCAAGAGTACTGTGACGTTCAATCTTGGCCTGTGGTTGCAAATGAAGGGGCAACCTGTAGTGGCCTATGATCTGGATCCGCAACGCACCTTGGGAGACGTAGCGGAAGTGCGTTGCGAAGAAGGTTATGCACCACCATTGGTGGTTTATCAGAATGAAGAAGGTGATTTAAGTGAGCAACTCCAGATTCATCCTGGGCAAGTGCTGGTGGATGTTGGTGCATCCAATATGGATGCCATGAAGGAGGCTATTGCAGTTGCTGATCGGGTATTGATCCCCGTTCCACCAAGCCAGCCTGACGTATGGGCAACGCAACGATTTTTGAACATTGTCGATGAAGCTACAACAAAGAATAAGCGACCTGAACTTATTACCTTTGTTAATCGGGCAGACACTCACATAGCGGTACGTGAATCGGATGAAACGGAAGAAGTATTGGCTCAGCTACCTGGCGTCACCTTGATACCGCATCGGCTTTACCAGCGTACGATTTATCGCCGTTCTTTAAGCGAAGGACAAGGGATTTTTGAATTATCAAGACGTAGCAAGGCTGTGGAAGAATTTTCGATTTTTGCTCATGCCTTATTCCCAGAGATTAAGGCAAGGTCGAAGACAAACACTAATTGAGGTTAAAACATGAAATTGATTCGTTATCTATTAAGCCATGCGTTGTTACTGGCCTTTTTTCTTGCTCTTGGTTTTATTTATTATAATCGCGCACAACTTTTTTCAGACGATATTAATGCAAAAATCGATAGCACTGTTCATAGGGTTGTGGCCCGGGTCAGGTCATTCCCAGAGCAACCTGAGCCAGTAACCCAGACTTCTGAATCAAGTCAGGTAGAGGCGACAGAAACACCTGTCCAGGAAACACTCGCCCAGGAAACATCCATAAGTGCGGATCAAGCACAATCAGAGGTTGCACAGTCGACCGAGACTGATGTTAAGCCAGCGCAAACTGAATCGGCCTCATCACTTCCGGTTGACGACACTGTTTCTGATACAGACCCTGCTTCTGCCCCTGCTTCTGATAGTGACAAGCAACTGGTACAGGTAGCCACGCAAACCACTACAGAAACAACTACAGAAACCACTACAGAAAATACTGGGCAGGAAAGTACCGGGGAAGTAACTGAACAAACAGCAGAAGCGGCCAACCCAACAGAACCAGCTTTATCTGCAACAGAGGCGACGCCGGAAACGGTAGTAGCGCAGGCAAGTGAATCAACAGATTCTGCGTCGGCAGAAGAACAGGAACAAGTCTCTGCTGTATCAACGGATAAAGAGGCAGCGGCAAAATCTAATGTTGAATTGCTGAATCAGGCGCGACTGGCATTTCAGAGTGGCGACAGCAAAAAAGCAATTACCCTGTATCAAGAATTAAGTGATTTAAATCCTGAAGACCCCAATGTCTATGGAGAACTGGGTAATGTCTTTTATTTACAGGGAAAATGGAAACAGGCAGGGCAGGCCTACTATGAAGCGGCTATTCAACTTCTAAGACAAGGTCAAACTGGGCAAGTGCAGTACTTATATAGGGTGATTCATGGCCTGGATCAGGAAAGCGCAGAAAAATTGCGCAAGCAGCTAGGAAGATAAGAATTAATTTAATTATGAGGTTGTTATGACAGAGTCTAATAAATGTGGTGAGAATGTAGAAGGTTGTAGTGGAGATCCACATAGCTGCGAACGAGATCCAGGAGAGTGTATGGCCGAAATGAATGCCAATCGTAAGAGTAGTGGCGAAAGCATGGAAGACTGTCTGGGAAAAAGTCTTGAAACACTTTCGGCAGCATTTACCTCCAGTGCCAAGCGGTGGGAGACGATTGTTTATCCTTCGCTGTTTGCTTTTATTCTATTGGCGGCGTATGGATTTTATTTAATCTACAATCTCACATTCGATGTGAGCAGGGTGGCAAATTATATGGAATCCATCGCCACCAACATGAATGACGTGTCGGTTAATATGAATTCAGTTTCACGAAACATGGTGATAATGACACAAACTGTGGATTCACAGTCTTCGGACATGCATGAAATGACTCTGCATATGCGTCACATGAGTATGTCGATGGGAAAGATGCAATATGATCTGTCCATTATGAATAATAGCGTTTCACGACCTATGTCATTTATGAATACCTTTATGCCTTGGTAATATATTGGGGTAAAAAATAAGTGGGTAAAAATATCCAGAGCCATAATCTAAAACAAGAATATATAGACAGGTGACCTGATATGTTTGGAGCAAGCAAAGAAATTAGACATCGTTTGCAAAAACTGGAAAACCATTTGCAAGATGAAAGCCCGCTATTGGTTGATGCAGTTAAAGGCTTTAAGGAACTCGATCGAATCGCATATCGGCTTGGTTTGCTTGACTGCGATCATTCCTATACGACACAGATACCATGGTGGCCACTGGTCTCAGTGCTGGGCACGTATTCGGCAGGAAAATCGACTTTCCTTAACTCCTATATAGATTATTCGTTACAGGATACGGGTAACCAGGCTGTCGATGATAAATTTACGGTAATTAGTTACTCTAACGGAAGTGAGTCACGTACTTTGCCGGGCATTGCCCTGGATGCTGATCCTCGCTTCCCGTTTTATCAGATGGCGGATGAACTTGAGAAAGTTGCACCGGGTGACGGGGCACGTGTTAATGCCTATTTACAATTAAAGACCTGTCCTAGTGAAAAAGCTCGCGGTTATATTTTTATCGATTCTCCCGGTTTTGATGCGGATGCACAGAGGACATCGACTCTAAAAATAACAGATTATATTATTGATTTGTCTGATCTGGTTCTGGTGTTTTTTGATGCACGCCATCCTGAATCCGGCACTATGCAGGACACACTGGAACACCTGGTAGCAAGCACTATTTCTCGTAAAGATGCCAACAAGTTTGTTTATGTTCTCAATCAAATGGATTCCACTGCGCGCGAAGATAATCCGGAGGATGTAGTGGCGGCCTGGCAGAAGGCCTTGTCACAGGAAGGCCTAACCGCTGGAAAGTTTTACACTATATATGACAAAAGTGCCGCAAATACGATTGATGATAGCAACGTAGCTGAGCGCCTTGAAAACAAATGTCAGGGTGATATGGCTGAAATTGTTGATCGCATCCAACAGGTTCATGTGGATCGCATTTACCGTATTCTTGGTAACCTGGACAAAATGGCGCGTGATATTGAACAACGTACCGTACCAAAATTGCGTGACCTGGTTCGCTCATGGGGGCGTGGTACTCTATGGCGTGATGCGATTGCTTTTGGTCTGGTGGCGGTGGGAATTTTCGGTGTTTTATTGGCGGGTGGATTGTTTCAGGGAGAATGGGAGCACTCTTCCTGGTTGAAAGCCAGCATTGAAAAAATGAATGACAACGTTTGGTATCCCATAACCGGTGGATTTGTTTTGTTTATTATTTTATTCGCTATACACCATGGCATGCGAATCCTGTCACTGCGTTCAGTCGTCCGTGATCTTGATGATGACATCGATACCGAAAATAAAGACGACCTAAAGAGGGCGTTGATCAAGAATACTCGTTTTTTACACAGTATCTTCAGGCCAGATGTCGTGGGTTGGCATCGCTTTACACGTAATCGATTGCATACTCTTTTGGAGAAGGCCGACGAAGCAATTCAAAAATTAAACGATAAGTATACGCGTCCATCGGGACAAGCGGTGAACGAATAAATATTAATGTTAGCGGTGTATTTAATGATGTTATTTAAATATTTCCGATTTTATTATTTTCAGGAGCACAGTCATGAGTGATGAAAAGGATACCTCAGAAGATAAACAAGCTGAAAGCCAGGAACAACTCAGGGCAGAGCAGCAAGAAAAACTTAAGAAAAAATTAGAAGGCATGGGTGTTATGCGGGATGATCATTCAGAACCTGATGAGCATTCTGCACCGGTCAAGCAACAGTCATCATTCAGGAAAAGCGTATTGACTGTGCTACTCGCTGTGATCGTAGCCGTGAGTTTCTGGTGGTGGTATACCGGTGATGAGGAAAGCACAACAACTACGGTAGCGGATAATACCGCAACGTTACCCTTTGAACCCAACCAGCCACCTGGGTTTCCACCTCCGAGCTACCCATATCCACCGCCAATGCCTGGTTATCAATTGCCCCCCGGTAGTGCAAACGGACAGGTAAGTGAGTTGCCCGATAATGTACCGCAAGAACCCTGGACCAATCCGGAAAACCGAGCTGATGATCGATTCGGACCACCACCAGGTTGGGGTCCCTACGGTCCAAGGCCTGTGCCAGGTTATTATGGACCTCCACCTCCACCAGCATATTATGGACGGCCATATAATGGGCCTCCACCGGGTTGGCGCCCCTATGGTCCACCGCCAATGCCGGGTTACTACGGGGCACCTCCACCTGGATATATGCCTACCTACTAGTTTTGTCTACTATTATCTGGATACGAAATTAGACAGCATGAATGGAGAATTGAATGAATACGTTGCGTAATATTTTAGCTTTGATTGGGTTGATTGCCATTGGGTTGATCGTTTGGGCTGCTCTACAGTTTCAGCCTTATTATTCAGCTTTTAACAATTTTGATAATAAAGCCCTGGCCACGTATCAGGACATGGCGATTACATTAGCTGAGACAGGTAACGCTGCAGATGCAACGGTTTGGAAACAGCAAGTGAAAGATGGTTTGTCCATCGAAGATGTTGAAGATGTCATGAAGTCTGTTGCCGCTGAATTGAATATTAAAAATGTGGGTGAGTTGCCGCTGTCAAAGCAGGTTGAAAACATGACGGGCAAAAAGCAGCGCTTTTTGAAGATCTACATGTACTGCAACCCACTAACGGCTGTCAAAATGGTCGATTACAGTGATGCTTTTTCTGCCTATCTGCCATGTCGACTCTCACTGGTTGAAGACAAGCAAGGCAAGCTTTGGATCTATGCACTCAACATGGACATGATGATCCACGGTGGTAAGACTTTACCGGACGACCTGAAGATAGAAGCAGAACGGGTTCGTACCGTGATTAAAAGTATTATGGATCGTGCAGCAGCAGGCGAATTTTAAACGTTTTCTATATATTCAAGGGCCAGAGATATCCAGTATCTCTGGCTTTTTGATTTCCTTAAAAATATTGTTACATCCAGGCTATTATTCCTTTATAAACCGTTGATTCCTTTCGGTTGATCCCTGTGTTTTGATTCCCATGGCTTGATGCCTTTCTCTTGATCTCTCTAGCTTGATCCAGGTCAAGATCAAGGTCTTGCAATTGACCCATACTCGGCGTTTCGTAAACACTGCGAGTACCGTATATGAGTCGAGTCACCACTGCCTACAAAGGCGATATGCTGTTTGAATCTCAGTTGGGAAATCATACACTTACCATCGATGGCCCTGAGGTCTGGGGCGGCAAGGACCGTGGACCTATGCCGCCACAGTTATTCATGGCTTCCATTGGTTCCTGTGTCGGTGTGCTGGTGACCCATTTTTGTAAAGAGCATGGTCTTGATGCCACTGATTTGCTGGTTGATGTTGATTATGATGTTGCGGATCATCCAACTCGGTTCCATAATATCGGTGTGAAGATTAGTTTGCCCCATGCTGTATGTGATGATGCCTGTACCCTTCAGGCGCTTGAACATGTGGCAAAACATTGTCCGGTGCATGAAACGATTGTGACCCTCGAGCGAGTCAACTTCGAACTGGCTACTGCATGACGGACGCTTCTGTCCAAACGCCTGATTCACATCATCTGGAATCAGGTACAGTTGCATTATTTGTTATAGCCATCGCCGGGCTGAGTCTTGTCATCCAGAATATTACCCATGTGCGACAAGCTATGTTGTTTCTTATTGGTGTGGGTTTTGGTATTTGTCTTTTACATGCCATGTTTGGTTTTACCGGTGGCTGGCGCATGTTCATTCGCTCAAGAAACAGCACTGGAGTAAGGGCGCAAATATTCTTGCTGGCCCTGACATCAATTCTATTTTTTCCAATACTCGGTGGTGTATTTGAAGGCACTTCCGCATCAGGTGCCGTGTCGCCAGTTGGTTATGCAGTATTGATAGGTGCCTTTCTATTTGGTATCGGTATGCAACTGGGTGGTGGCTGTGGCTCCGGCACTTTGTTTACCATGGGGCAGGGGCAAGTGGATATGCTGCTGACCTTATTGTTTTTTATTGTTGGCGCGACGATTGGTTCATCACATCTTAGCTGGTGGCATGAGTTGGGTGATGTAGGCACCATTTCATTGATCACGAGTTATGGCTGGGTGCCAGCCTTGTTAATGACGTTCACTGGGCTTTTGATCTTGTATCTGTTGGCGGTATTTCTTGATAAACGCAGGAACCAACATTTGCAACCGGTGTTTGTCCCGGTTCCGCGTGAGAAAATTATACCTAACCTGATCTTCGGTAAGTGGCCCTTATGGTGGGCGGTGCTGGGGCTTGCCATATTTAATCTGTTGACCATGTTAACAGCCGGGCACCCCTGGTCGATCACGTTTGCATTTAGTCTTTGGGGTACCAAGTTCTGGTCAGCTATTGGCGGAGATATCAGTAGCTGGTCATACTGGCAACTCAGTTATCCCGATCACGCGTTGAATAGTAGTGTCTTGCTGGACAATACCTCGGTGATGGATTTTGGTTTAATCCTCGGCGCAGGGTTGGCGGCAGCACTGGCCGGGCGTTTTGCACCGGCTGCAAAAATGACAACAAATAAATGGGCGGCTGTGATCATCGGTGGCCTGTTATTAGGTTACGGTGCCCGGCTGGCCTTTGGCTGTAATATCGGTGCGTTACTGGCGGGGATCAGCAGTGGTAGCGTTCATGGTTGGCTATGGTTGGTGTCGGCCTTTATTGGAAATATAGTGGGTACAAGAGTGCGCGTTGTGATTGGGCTCGATAAACCTTACTAATGAGTTAACGATGAAGCATAAAAGATGAAACATAAGACTAGCAAAGTGATCATGGGTGCCACGCTGAGCTTAGCGGCGATTGCAGTTGCAATAGATCATACCCAACACAAGCTTCCTGAGGCGGACACAGTGTCATCAGAGGAACAACAGGACATTATGGAGTCAGGTACACCTTGTGGTTTGGGTGCTGCACCTTGCTCACTGGGTGAAGACGATGCACTCGACGACTAACACAACAGCAAATACACTCAATCGCCAGACGGAATGTTCAGATACAAATGGAGATAACAATCTGGATCAGAATGACCAATACTGGGCATCCAGACTAATCGAATGTATGACTACAATGGGTGAACAGAAAACCAATAGCGTGCTGTTAACACTCGATGGTGTGCAGAGCGTTAAACCCTATAAGCGTTACCCAACTATCCCGTTTTACTTTGGCAATAAGCACTGGCGAGCCTTCTACCATTGTCACCCATCATTGGATAATGAATTGGTTGAGCACGGCCATTATCATTTCTTCACCCGTCAGGGGCAGAATGATGAATGGTGCCATGTGGTCGCGCTGGGGATGAATGATGTTGGGCAACCGACACGCCTGTTTACAACCAATCTCTGGGTAACTGATGGTAAATGGTTTGATTCTGGCCAGTTGTCGACGCAGATTTCCATATTGGCAGACAGTCTGGATGAAGGGCTGGCCACCTCCTGGTTAAAGTATATTCTGCTATTATTTCAATATGAAATCAGTGATTTGTTGATCGCTCGAGACAACAAAGTTGAACGACTATTTCCTAATTATCATGAACAGTGTTTTTTAGATCGTAGTATTTATTATTTGTCTGAAATAAATGTCAATTTGAATGAACAACTGACTGATATTTTCAGTCCTGGCTAATTCTAATATTTAACTATTCTGCTTCAATATGCTGAGCCATGCGCAGACACTATAGCGTAATATTAGCGAAGCAAGATTAAGGAGGTCATTATGTATCGTATATTATCGTTTGTTTTCGCATTATTCGCCTGGTCGTTAGCAACCAATGCCGTCGCCGGTGTTCCTGGTCCTTTGGTCGAGACAGACTGGTTGGCAAAAAATCAGGGAAAAGTCGTTATTCTGGATGTTAGGAAGGACGTGAAGAGCTTTACGAAAAAACCGGTCTACAAAAAAGATAAAAAAACAAAAAAACAAAAACTGGTGAAGGTTGGTGGCCATATTCCTGGTGCGCGCCTGGTAAACTACAAAAAAGTTCGTGCCAGCATAACCGTCGATGGCAAAAAGGTAACAAGGATGGTCCCGCCTAAAAAGGACTTTGAAAAACTGATGAAAAGCGTGGGTCTCAATAAAGGCGATACTGTGGTAATTGTTAGCAAGGGTGAGTCCAATGGTGATATGACCATGTCGACGCGTCTTTACTGGCAGTTAAAATATTTTGGTCATAAGGACCTGGCTATTTTAAATGGCGGTACCGCGCAATGGACTCTTGATAAGCGGAAGGTCAGTTCAAAAGCAGCTAAGGTCAAGAAAGGTAACTGGGTGGCAACGGCCGAAGATATGAGTATTTTTGCTTCTAGCCAGGACGTAGCGGCTGCTGTGAAGAGTAAAGGCGCACAGCTTGTCGATACTCGCTCAGTAAGCCTGTTTATGGGCACATGGTATAAATCTTCCTATGTCCATGCCAAAGGTCACATTGAAGGGGCAAAGAATTACCCGAATGAATTGATCACCAAACCCAAGTTGCCTGCCCGTTTTATTTCCAGTAAAGACACCCGGGCCTTGATGGATAGTCTGGGTATTGATGCAGCAAGCGAAAGCATTACCTATTGCAATAGTGGCCATCTGGCGTCAGGTACCTGGTTTTTAATGTCTGAGGTGATGGGTAACAAAAAGGTGAAACTCTATGATGGTTCTATGCATCAATGGACTCTTGAGAAGCGACCAACGACATCGGTTACATCGAATTAAGATTGTCATCCAGGAAAAAGGTTTTTTATGAATCAAGTTAAAGATAGAAAAAGTGAATTACTGACTAAGCGAGATGAGTTACGCGAGCGTCTTGAAGCAATCGAGAAAGACTACCGTCAGGGACTTGATGCTGATTCAGGTGAGCGCGCAGTGCAGTTGGAAAATGCTGAAGTATTGGATGGCATTGCCCGCGCAGCCAGAGATGAGTTAGACAACATCGAAAAAGAACTGGCCGGACTGAAATAGTAATAAAAAAAGCCACCACATCACTGTGGTGGCCAAAGAATGGTTAGTAAACTAACCGGGACGTGTAAAGCTTATGGTGTAACCGTAATCGTAACGGTGTCGACATTCGAGAACCAACCATCATAGACTAGTAGTTCCAGCGTATAGTCACCTGCCATGTCAGGCGTGATGGTTGCGTTGGCTGAATCACTTCCTGCTAATCCCGCATTACTACCTGCTGGTTGGTCGGCGACTGTCCAGGCGAAGGTAATCAGGTTGTAATCAGCATCACTGCTTTGGCTGCCATTCAGTTGTGCTGTTTCACCTAATGCAATAGTTGCGTCACTACCTGCATTGGCGACCGGCGCATTATTATTAACCCGATCATCTTTCAAGGCTGCCCAGGGAAGGGTGATTGAATACTCGTAGAACCCATCACCATCTGTGTCTGCCTCTACTGTTACAAGTGTTGCATCTACAGGTGTCAAACGGAGCTTCTTGTTTGACTCGCCAGTGTAAATAAGTGGACCGCCTGATTCTGGGTATAACAGAGGCTCTACACTTGGGTAATGAAGTGGCGTAGTGGTTTCGACATCAACAAAACCGTGTAGGTAATGATATAAACGTCCACTTACACTAACATCTGCGGTTGATGGTGTTAGATATTGATCAAACTCAACCTCTGTCACGTAGTTCTCGTACTTGTAAGAGGCTCCACCTACATTCTCATTAAGCGTCAGGTTGATTGTGGCGATCTTGGTGAATGGATTCAGATCACCCGTATAGATCTGCTCAACATGCAGGTTTGCACCAACTTGCCAATCGATTCTATCTGCTGGATCGACACTAACAAAGTGCAGGTTGTCATATGTCAGAATAACATCTGTGTATTCATCGATAGTGGCATTGTAGGCGTTGGCAGTGAGTGATGCCGAACCATCTACAACAACATCACCATCACTACAATCGGTAAACGAAAGTGTCCAGCTACCAAGCCTTGTGACATCGTCAAATGTGCCTGAGAATCGAACGCTACCGCCAACTGGGCAAGTATCACTATAATCGACGTTTAGGACAGCGCTGGGTGTACCTGCGGGTACAGCCGAACTTTCTTTGACGGCATTTGAAAGTGAGTCAACATGCCCCAATAGTTTGCTAGCAACAAATGCGCTATTACGGTTTTTACTTGTGTTTGCTGCAAACGTTGGGTTTGAGGCATTTGCTGCATCACTACCAGTAAATGTTTCATTGGCAATTTCATTCGCATTTGCATCCGTGATATCGGCTGCCAGTGTGTTACCGTTGTACTCAACTGAACCAGCATCTGCGCCGGCATCGTCAGCGCCACCGCCTCCGCAGCCACTTAGAATAAATGTCGCCATAAATCCTGCTGCGACCCATTGCATCGTTCGCATTCCAGACGTCACTCGTGCCCTTGATGTTACTTCATGTATTTTATGTTCCATGGTCTTCTCCCGTGCGTTATTTAAAGTTTATTGCGTGCGTTTAAAATTATCTAAAAAGTTTTATTAAAATCAGCTTCAACTGACAGTGAGCTCGTCGGCTGAAATTCGTTTTGCCAATGTTTTTTTGCATAAGGTACTGGTCCAACGTTTCAGTAAACGTTTTCCGCTGTTGCTTTTGTCGCTGTTGGCGGGGATATGCCCTGGTATGCATGTCGGTCACTATTTTCATTGGATGCCTCGTTTGCTGATATCTCATAGAGTTAAAAAAGAGCTAGAAAGTTATTCCGCCACCAATCAGTATTGTTCTGGGCTCGTCAGGGCGAAACAGACGGGGTTCCTGTGTCAGTGGTACCGCATTGGCGTGATGTGTTTCACCGTATAGGAACCAGCCTTGTTCTAATTTGTAGCGCATTCCCAGACCCGGATGAATCGTTACATCGTCAACAATCCGGTACATGCTATAGCTGCCGGCCACAGTGTCTTCAGGCAGACTCAAATTGACCTGTTGAGCCTGGCTTACCGGCAGGGCCAATAAGAGCAAGCTAAAAAGCAGGACTGTTTTTTCTATATTTGTACTGAATCTGAGCATTGTGCCTTTCGTCTCTGTTTTATCTTTTTTGGGTTTGTCTTTCTTGGTACAAAGTATTGCCAAAAGATGTAACAGAGGCATTGCTGGCGGGTAGAGGCTTGTAACAAGTCGTGTCAATGGGCGGTTCTCGTTACATTTTGTTACACTTTTCCACTCAGAGTGTGAAACAGTCCGATATGATTAGATTATGCAAGATTCAGTGAACAAGATTTTGGTGGTCGACGATGACCACCGCCTTCGAGACCTTCTGGAGCGCTACCTGCAGGAGCAGGGCTTTGAGGTGAAGGTCGTGGCCGATGGCAAGGCCATGGATCGGGCCCTGGCCAGGGAATATTTCAAACTTATCGTGCTTGACCTTATGTTGCCCGGTGAGGATGGCCTGACAATCTGTCGTCGTCTGCGGGGACAGTCTAATGATATTCCTATATTAATGCTGACTGCCAAGGGGGATGAAGTGGACCGGATTGTGGGCCTGGAAATCGGTGCAGATGACTACCTGCCTAAACCGTTTAACCCCAGAGAATTGGTCGCACGCATCAATGCGGTGTTACGCCGACAGCATTCCAGTCCAGCAGGCGCGCCGGAAGAAGAGCATATCCAGATTCAAGTCGGTGACTATATTCTCGATCTGGGCACAAGATTATTAAGTATTGGTGAAGACAAAGTGACATTAACAACCGGGCAATATGCCCTATTAAAGGCGCTGGCTACCCAGCCTCATAAACCACTTTCGCGGGATAGCTTAATGGCGCAGTTGAATGAGCGTGATTATGAGAGTTTTGATCGTAGCATCGACGTGCAGATTTCCCGCTTACGCAAAATTGTCGAAGATGATCCTAAAGCACCCCGTTACATCCAGACTGTCTGGGGACATGGTTATGTCTTTGTACCGGATGGCGAGGTGTCGCCATGAAGCTATTTCCTAACACCCTGTTTGCCCGTTCATTGCTGGTACTCATCAGTATGATCATTTTGAGTATTGTCGCGGGTTCAATGATTTATCTTTATTTTATCACCCGTCCTTCGGCATCCAGTACTGCCCAGTTATTTTCACAACATATCAATAGTGTGCACTATGCGCTTGCGAATATGCGGCCAGAAAAGCGTGATGCTTATATTGATGAATTGGTCAAGAAAGGTTTTCTGGCGGTTAACAGGGATGAAAATGCATTACCGGGTAGAGGACCTGAACTGCAATATGAAAAAATATTTTTAGAATACTACCCTGATCTACTTTTTGATAAAGAGGCTGTGATTCGTTTTGATTATGACAGTCTTTTATATTCGGAAAATCCACGTCTGGTCTGGGTTAAGGTCAATCTCGGTGATAAAAAAATATGGCTTGGTACCCCTATGAGTGAGTTCAGGGCAGAGTGGGGCAATAACCTCATGGCGGTATTGGCGGTGATTCTGTTACTTACCTTAATGGGCGCATTCTTAATTTCACGCGTCGTTAAAAAACCCTTAAAACAATTAATTCATGCGGCAGGCTTGCTGGGCCAGGGAAAACTGCCAGAACCTATTGATGAACAGGGCACCGACGAGTTCAAGACCATGAGTCGGGCATTTAACAAAATGGCAGAAGATATCCAGAACTTGTCAGATGATCGAAATTTAATGTTAGCCGGTATTTCGCATGATTTACGCACGCCACTGGCCCGCGTGCGTCTGGCGTTGGATCTAATAGACAACAAGATCGATAAAAACTTGTATGAAGGTATGGTGCAGGATATTGAAGATATCGACAAGATCGTCGGCCAATTTCTTACCTTTGTACGCGATGGTATCGATGAGCCTTTTTCCTATGAAGACATCAATAAACTCGTCGAGCATACGACGTCTGGTTTTAAACTGGAGAACAAGCACGTCGAGCTTGATCTTGGCCAGATCGAGAAGTCTATGCTCAAACCGATTGCCATTCATCGCTTGCTGATGAATTTGATCAACAATGCATGGCTATATGGTAAACAGGATGTTCAGGTTTCTACTTCGATGAATGGTCATAACTTGTTTATTGAAGTAAAAGACAGAGGTAATGGTATTGCCGACGACGACATAGAGCGACTCAAGCAACCCTTTACCCGCCTCGACACGTCAAGATCGAATACCAAAGGCGCCGGTCTTGGACTGGCAATCGTCGATCGAATCGTGACATGGCATCACGGTAAGCTGGATCTGATTTCACGCAATGGTGGTGGTTTGTTAGTGAGAGTGACGATACCAGTTATGCTGGAAGCCTAACTTGACCCTTTGAACCGATTTTGCTAGCTATGTATCTCATGGGCGAGCGCATCATCATATGCAGCCCTGTTCTCTGGCCGTTATTGCGCCTTTATCTTTCAACATGTCAAAACCCGCACGAAAACTGAAGATCTAAACCTTATTATTTTTACGTATATTTGTTTTCTTTTTAACAC
>Ga0316206_1001621_pt1 | contig 18812 bp, 20 predicted proteins | sample 6monthpyrite_MG_FD_204942 | JGI IMG/M metagenome (GOLD analysis project Ga0316206, IMG submission 204942) | Microbial mat bacterial communities from mineral coupon in-situ incubated in ocean water Damariscotta River, Maine, United States -... | ecosystem: Environmental > Aquatic > Marine >... | reverse complement strand
AATTGTTTGTGGTAAATATGTTTATTGAAGAATATTCTCATGGTAATTTTTACAACCACAATCCAAAAAGCGAGCGTAGATTGTTATTAAATAAACGAGAACTTAAAAAATTAGAAAAACAAGTTAAAAATACTGGACTTACAATTGTTCCTCTAAAATTATTTTTAACAGATAAAGGTTGGGCAAAGTTAAACATTGCATTAGCAAAAGGAAAAAAACTGCACGACAAAAGAGAAACGCTAAAAGACCGAGATAGTAAACGTGATTTAGCTCGAATTAAAAAGAACTTTTAGGCATGATTTCTTTTTTAAAATTGATTCGTTATAAAAATCTATTCATGGTTTTATTAACGATAGTTTTAACAAAATATGTTGTTATTGATTCCTTTACTTCTGCTATTTCAGATTTTCAATTCATTTTATTAGTAATTAGTATTCTTTGCATTACTGCTGGAGGATATATTATTAATGATATTTTTGATATAAAAGCAGATAAAATAAACAAACCAACTAAGGTTTATATTGAGAAAACAATTTCCAAAAAGAATGCTTTTCTTGCATATATATTACTATGCCTTTTAGGTTTAGTTTTAGGGGTTTACACTTCGTATATTAAAGGAAACATATCTTACTCTATTTTCTTTATAAGTATAATTATATTATTGTATTGGTATTCAAAATCTTTGAAAAGGATTGCTGTTATTGGAAATTTAGTGATTGCATTTTTAACAGCACTTACTATATTTATTGTATTTGTTTTTGAAATAAAAAACACCAATACAGCTTTTAATTTAGTTGAAGCAATATCAAATTTCTTTATTTCTATTTCAATAACTATCTCTATTTTTATCTACATCATTTTTGCTTTTTTCATGACATTTATTAGAGAAGTCATTAAAGATATTGAAGATGTAAAAGGAGATTACGCGTTACAAATGAAAACATTACCAATTTTAATTGGAGTAAAAAGAACAAAGAACATTGCTTTATTAATAGCTTCTTTAGTGTTTGTTTTCATTCTTTTTATTCTAAAAGAAGAATTATTACAGTTGCCTATTTTATTATGGTACACCATCCTTTTTATAATTCTTCCTTTTACGTGGTTTTTATACAAACTATACAATTCAAAAACTAAAAAAGAGTTTCATTTGCTTAGTAATCTACTTAAAATTATTATGTTTTTTGGTGTTTTATCAATGCTGCTCATCAAATTTTAAAGTATGTTAAAAGAAAAATTATTGAACTACAATATTATATTAGCTTCAAAATCACCAAGAAGACAACAGTTTTTAAAAGACTTGGAGTTGCCATTTACGGTTCAATTAAAAGAGATTGAAGAAATTTATCCAACAGAATTGCAAGGAACAGAAATTACCGATTATTTGGCTGATTTAAAATCGAAACCTTTTATCAACTTAAAAGAAAATGATCTTTTAATTACTTCAGATACTATTGTTTGGCTAGATAAAAAAGCTTTAGGAAAACCGAAAGATAAAAATGATGCTATTCGGATTTTACAAAAAATATCTGGTAAAATGCATCAGGTAATTACATCAGTGAGCCTTAAAGGAGCAAGTTTTCAGAAAATTTTTAATGACACAACCAATGTATATTTCAAAAAATTAACCATTGATGAAATCACTTATTATGTTGAAAACAACAAACCGTATGACAAAGCTGGAAGCTATGGCATTCAAGAATGGATTGGTTTTATTGGCATAGAAAAAATTGAAGGTAGTTATTTTAATGTAATGGGATTACCTGTTCAAAAGTTATATAAAGAATTGATGAAATTGTAAGCAATTGCTATGTAATTATTATTATTTTTGCTTAAACACAACACCTATATTTTAATGAAAAAATACACTTTTACAGAAAAAAAAGATACCAGATCTGGATTTGGTGATGGTTTAACAGAATTAGGAAGAACAAACCCTAACGTAGTTGCATTATGTGCCGATTTAATTGGTTCTTTAAAAATGAATCAGTTTATTAAAGAAAATCCTAAACGGTTTTTCCAAATTGGAATTGCAGAAGCAAATATGATGGGAATTGCTGCAGGGTTAACAATTGGAGGTAAAATTCCTTTTACAGGAACATTTGCCAACTTTTCTACAGGAAGAGTGTATGATCAAATTCGCCAATCTATTGCTTATTCTGACAAAAATGTGAAAATTTGTGCTTCACACGCAGGATTAACTTTGGGAGAAGACGGTGCAACACATCAAATTTTAGAAGATATTGGATTGATGAAAATGTTGCCAGGAATGACGGTAATAAACACCTGTGATTACAATCAAACCAAAGCCGCAACTATTGCAATTGCAGAACATGAAGGTCCAGTGTATTTACGTTTTGGAAGACCAGTTGTGCCAATTTTTATGCCAGATTATAAAGAAGAAAAATTTGTAATTGGTAAAGCAATTCAGTTAACAGAAGGAACCGATGTAACTATTGTTGCAACGGGTCATTTAGTTTGGGAAGCATTGCAAGCGTCAGAACAATTAGAGGTAAAAGGAATTAGTGCAGAAGTCATTAACATTCATACAATTAAACCTTTAGATGAAGAAACAATTCTAAAATCTGTTGCAAAAACAGGTTGTATTGTTACAGCAGAAGAGCATAATAAATACGGAGGATTGGGAGAAAGTGTTGCAAGATGTTTGGCAACTAACAATCCTACTCCACAAGAATTTGTTGCTGTAAACGATAGTTTTGGAGAATCTGGAACACCAGCACAATTGATGGAAAAATATGGCTTAACAGATACATCTATTGTTGCTGCTGTAGAAAAAGTGATTGCAAGAAAATAACCTATTATTAATTTTACGCGTCTATATAAAAGTTAAAAGATGAGCCTCCAATAATTTTTTTAATTTTTTGGGGTTCTATATAATAACAATAAAATTTAATTTATGAAAAAAGTACTTTTAATGATGTGTTTGGCCTTCGGATTGAGTCAAACTGCAAATGCACAACTTCAATTTGGTGTTAAAGCAGGAATTAACTATAATAACAATGGAAACTTAACGCTTTCTGGTGTTGTAAACAATGCTGTTGAAGGTGCAGGTGCTAAATCAGGTTTTCATGTTGGAATGTGGTTTAGAGGGAAATTACCAATTGTTGGTATTTACATTAGACCTGAGGTTATTTTTACACAAGTAAAAAGTGAATATCTGTATAAAGCAAGTAACACTTCTTATGATTTTAAGAAAATAGATGTTCCTGTTTTAGTTGGAACTAAACTATTTGGTGTAGCAAATGTCTTTATTGGGCCGTCATTTCAATATGTGTTAAATTCAGATTTTGGATTAAGTACAGTAAGCGAAGTTAGTTTAGATAAATTTTCTGTTGGAATGCAAACAGGTTTTGGTATTGAATTTGGTAAACTAGGAGTTGATGTTCGTTGGGAAAGAGGTTTAAGTTCTACAGAAGCTGTCTTTGTTGATAATACAACAAGTATTAATATAGACAACAGAACAAATCAAATTATATTAGGTTTATCTTATCGATTATAAATAAATTAAAAACATAAAAAAAGCTCCAGAATTTCTGGAGCTTTTTTTATGTTTTTAATTTTTAACTTTAATATTCGGATTCAAATAATCTGGTATTGTAGGATTACTTGGATCACTAAAATCATTTCTTGGATCACCATCTTTATTTGCATCTTCTCTTTTGGTTGGTACACCATCATTATCATCATCTGCATCTTTATAATTAGCTATCAAATCTCCGTCAGAATCAACTTGAGTAGGATCAGATTCTACTGTAGCATCAACAATTTCTAAATACGAAGCCAAACCATCATTATCGTGATCTGTATTTTCTACTAAATCTAATAACTCTATTTTAAAAATTAAACAACTATTTGGAAAAATAGTACCCGTGCTTCTATTTTTATATGCTAATCCTGAAGGGATAAATAAAAATCCTTTCCCAGTATCTTGATAAGTTATAGGACCATTTGTAGTAATGTTTTTTCCACCTTTAAAATGAGTAAAACCATAAGACCACCCTTTAATAACAGCATCTAAGGAAAACCAAGTAGCTGATCTTTGTACTTCAAAAAGCGTAGCAAAAGTAGTTGTTATTATTTGTGAGCCTTCATATTTTGTTAAAACTGAATCCATAACAGTAGGATTTCCTTTTACCGGATTTGGAACCCCTTGTTTTACAATATAATAATACAATTTATAATCTATATTATTATAATTAACATCTTGTGTTATTAAGTTTGCATCTGCTATTAGAGCAGTTTTACCAGTTGAAATTGGCTTAATAGAATCTAAAGCAACATCATAATAATGATTCGAAAAATATTTTATTAAGGTATCATTATCTATTATTGCCTGACCTGCATCATCAAAATTATTTACTAAAGAATTGCTTGCACTACATGCATATATTAAAATAGATGCAATTGCTACTACTAATATATTTTTTATTTTTATCATCTAATTACTAAATTTAAGGGCGCAATTTACGATTTTCATACCTTTGTAAAAAGAGAATAATGAAATTTTAACTTTTTATATGAGAATTGACAAATATTTGTGGTGTATTAGGGTTTATAAAACAAGAAATATGGCTTCAGAAGCCTGTAAAAAAGGGCATGTTAAAATTGAAAAGGCAAATTGTAAACCCTCTAAAGAAGTGTACGGAAATGAGTTAATTGGTGTTAGAAAGAACCAAATTAATTATAAAATGAAAGTTTTAGATATTCCAACTAACAGAGTTGGTGCAAAATTGGTCGATTTATACCGTAAAGATTTGACTACAAAAGAAGAATTTGAAAAAACAGAATTACTAAAATACTCTAAAGATTATTATCGTAAAAAAGGTGCTGGAAGACCAACAAAAAAAGACAGAAGAGATATTGATGGGTATTATGATAACACTACTACTCCATCTGAAACTTAATTTTAATATCTTTGTTTTATAAATTAATATAATGACTACAGAAAAAAACATCATTTTAACTTCTCAACAGATTCAGCAAAAAACAAAAAGGATTGCTTATCAAATTTTAGAGAGCAATAGCAACGAAAAAGAGATTGTTTTAGCAGGAATTGCATCTAACGGTTTTTTATTTGCTAAAGAAATTGAAAAAGAATTGTTAAAAATTTCTGATATAGTTGTTATAATGTGTGAAGTTATTATTGATAAAAAAAAACCTTTAAATCCTATTAAAACATCTATTACCAATGATATTTATAAAAATAAACCTTTGGTTTTGGTTGATGATGTTTTAAATTCTGGAGCTACTTTAATTTATGGAATTAAACATTTTTTAGAAGTTCCATTAAAACGGTTTAAAACGGCTGTTTTAGTAAACAGAAATCATAAAAAATATCCTGTAAAAGCTGACTTTAAAGGGATTTCACTTTCTACAACATTACAAGAACATGTAGTGGTAGAATTTACTAAAAACAAAGCTATTGCGTATTTAATGTAATTGCACAGCAATATCACAATAAATTTCTTCAATAGATTTATGATCTATTACTACTTTATAATCTGATTGCTCATAAAAAGAAGCTCTTTCAAATAAATGTTTTCCTATATATTCTAGTAATTGTTCATCATCTAAATTTGAAATTAAAGGACGATTTTTTTTTCCTGCTTCTAATCTTCTTGCTAAAAAAGGAATGCTTGCTTTTAAATAAACACTAAAAGCATTGCTTTTCTTTATTTGCTCTATATTTGTTCCGTAGCAAGGTGTTCCTCCTCCTAAAGCTAATATATAATTAGATTGTGAATCTAGTATTTCTTTTAAACAGACACCTTCTTGTTTTCTAAAATAAATTTCTCCTTTTACAGCAAATAATTGAGAAATAGTCATTTTTTCTTTCTCTTCGATATAATTATCTAAGTCTATAAAAGTTAAATTCATTTTGGCAGAAATATATTTACCAATTGTAGATTTACCACTTCCCATATATCCTACTAAAACTATTTCCATCTTCTATAATTAAAACACCACAAATATCGCTAAAATTATATAGAATTTCTTTTATTTTTTAAACAATAGGTAGTATATTTGCACTCGCTTTTAATAAACCAAGACCTGGTAGCTCAGTTGGTAGAGCATCTCCCTTTTAAGGAGAGGGTCCTGGGTTCGAGCCCCAGCCCGGTCACTAAAAAAGTTAAGCAATGCTTAACTTTTTTTGTTTCAATTAATTGCACATGTGGCGGAATTGGTAGACGCGCAGGCTTGAGGGGCTTGTGTTCGTAAGAACGTGCAGGTTCGACTCCTGTTATGTGCACAAATTACTTTGTTATTTCACAGAAAATTAACTCTACCAATAAGATTAATTAGTAACTTTGTAATATGCAGAAAAAAATATTACTTCTATTATTTGTAGGAATTTCCTTTTTAGGGTTTTCACAAACTAACACAAAATTAAAAGGTCAAATTGTAAATGCAGAAAACAACAAAGCACTAAGTGCTGCTCATGTTTTAAACTTAAATTCTGTTGTTGGGACAATTACAAATGAAAAAGGTTATTTCGAAATTGCTACCAAAGCAAACGATACTATCTTAGTTTCGTATTTAGGATTTCAATCTATCAAATTAAAAGTTACTAACGATTTACTTAAGGGAAATGAATTGGTGATCGCTTTATTAGAAAAATCTAATGAAATTAAAGAGGTGGTAATTCGTTCTACTAAACTAATCGGAGTTTTAGAAGTAGATGTAAAACAAGTACCTAAAGATCGTTTTACAAGAATTCATATTAATGGATTACCACAAACCTATGAAGTTGGCAAATCTGTTTCTCAAAATATAAATTCTCCTGTTGCTGCGTTATTTCAACCTGTAGATTTTCTCTTTAATTTATTTGGAAAAAAACCAAGACAACTAAAAAAACTTCAAAAATTAAAAAAAGAGGATGATTTACGTAAAATGCTGAGCGGAAAGTTTGATAGAGAAGTAATGATGGAATATTTACAAATGGACAAACAAGAACTTGGTAAATTGTTGGTAGATTGTAATTATTCTGATTACTTTATTAAAAAGGCAAGTGATTTACAAATGATTGAAGCTGTGTTAGATTGTTACGAAAACTACAAAGCTATTAAGAAAGGTAAAATAGAACGAGACGTTTTACCTACAAGAAAAAAGAACTAAAATCAAAAAGGGTTGCAAATATAAATTTGCAACCCTTTTATCAACTATTAAAAACTAACTAATCTCTTATTCTAAAATACAGAAGTAATGTATTTGTAGTTATATTTTCTTTTACTATTCCAAGATACTCTTTTAGAATAAAAACTACTTAGTTGGTTATTCTTTTTTTCTTCTTTTAAATTGTTATTTGTTGTCATGTCTTTATATTTTTAAATGTTTTTATTTCAATTGATTTACACTTATAAGACGACAACAAATCAGTTTAGTTACACTTAACATCTATATTTAACACATCTTTAAGAAATAAAAAAAATCAGCCTTAAAAGACTGATTTTTATTTTTTTTAATAAGCTATAATTAAGATTGATAATTCAACAAAAAAGTGTTTTTAAAAGTATCAACTTAATAAATAATTATTGATTTCCTAGTATAATTGGCAAACCACTTTTTCCTGATCCAATTACAATAACTTTACTGTTTGGAGATTGCGATAGCATAATTGTAGCTTCAATTCCTTTGTCTTGTAAAATTTTATCTGTTAAAGAGGCGCTTAAAATTTTATTTGCGTCTGCTTTACCTTTTGCTTCAATAATTTGCTTCTCTGCTTCTTTTTGAGCGGTAACTAATCTAAACTCGTATTCTAAAGACTCTTGCTCTTGTTTTAATTTACGCTCAATTGCTGTTTTAATAGTTGGTGGCAATGTTACATCTCTAACCAACACAGAATTTAGTTGAATATATTGTGGTGTTAGTATTTTTCTTGTTTCTTCAAAAATTTCTGTTTGAATAGCATCTCTTTTTGTAGAATACAATTGTTCTGGCGTATATCTACCAACAACACTTCTCGTTGCAGATCTAATTGCAGGAATAATTACACTTTGTAAATAATTTTCGCCTCTTGTTTGATGCAATAAAGCAACTGTTTTTGTTGTTGCTTGATATAATACAGAAGCATCTAATTGAATTTCTAATCCATTAGAAGACAAAACTGCCATCTTTTTTTCAAACAATTCTTGTTGTCTTACATTGTATTTAAATACTTTATTCCAAGGCATTACTAAGTTAAAACCTTCGTCTAATGGTGGCTGATCTGTTACAACTCCGCCAATCCATTTATACAAAACTCCTCTTTCTCCAGAACCAATTGTTACTGCAGATTTAGAAACCAATATAATTGCAAGGACCGCTATTACTATAAAAAAAATCCCTCCTTTTGGAAATTTAATATCTAACTGTTGATTACTCATAATTTTATTTTTTTAAGTTGTTTCAAATTTACAATAAAGCTTTCTAATTACAACTTTTATAATCACAATCTTCAAAAATAGATTCTAATTCTAGTGTTATATGTTCTAAATGAAAGTTATTATATAATATTTTTTTATTTTTTTAGGCGATTTCTAACGTATTCTATTTCTGTTTTACCATGATTTAAAGGCTTTCCGTTTTCATCTAAAGATACCATTACTATTTTATCTATTTCAATAATAATTTTATGTGTAAGTTTATTTCTAACAGAACATTTTAAAGTGATGGACGAATTACCAAATGCCAATACTTCGATTCCTATTTCTATAATATCTCCTTGTTTTGCAGAACTTACAAAATCAATTTCTGACATAAATTTGGTAACTGTTCTTGGTATTTCTAATTGAATGATGGCATAAATCCCTAATTCTTCATCAATCCACTGTAATAAACGACCGCCAAATAATGTTCCGTTCGGGTTTAAATCTTCGGGTTTTATCCATTTTCTAGTATGAAATTTCATAAATTATTCTTTTTTAAATTCTAAACAAATTTCATATAAATTAAACTACAAAATCAATTTTTATAATTGGTGTTTATATTTTGCCATAGTATTTTCTAATAAACCATTCAATCGCAAAAAATAAAATACTTAGCATTAATATAAATTTCCAATCGATGAGTTGCTGATGAATAATTGTACTTTTTTGAGAGGTTACATAACGTTTATCATTTATTAAATCAGTAATTATTTGTTTGCTTTCTGAAGGAAAATAGAATTTTCCATTTGTATTATTAGCTACTAATTTTAATTCTTTTTCATTGGCGTTTGTAAACTGTTCTTCTATTTGATACGTTGTAATTTTAAATTGTCCTGTTTTAAGAATCGACTGATTTTCTACCATAACTTCAAAACGATAATCTCCAGAAGGCAATTCATTTAAAACTGCTTCAAACAAATTATTTAACAAAGAAAAAGGAACATTCTGAACAACATTCGTTGTTGTATTTGTCAATTTTAGATTCAGTTTTGCTCTTGCATCAAACTGATAATTTTTATCAACATAAAATGCATTTATAAAAATTGGCGTATTTGCTGGATGCAATGCATCGTATTTTAAGGATAATCGTTCTCGTTTTTTAGTTGATGCCAAATACTGAACCATATTTGCTAAAAAGGTGTCAAAATCTTGAAAAGAACCAGAGTTTATAAAACTTGCAGCTCTCCATTTCCAAATTCCTTCACCAAATAATACAGCGCTTTTTTGAGTATCATTTTCGAAAGTCGCCAATAATGGTGTTTGTGTTTTAAATCCTGCGATGTTTTGAAACAACAACGCATCAAATTTTGAAGTCATATTGATATTTCCAAAAGCATTATCCAACGGTGGAAAAGTTTCAAAACCAATTTCTTTTTGTCCAAAAGTTAAAAATCCATTATTAAAAATTGCACCAAATTCTTCTGATTGATTGGTCGCATTTTTATAATAATTCGATTGCATTTCATTTAAGAAATTCCAATTGGTATTTAAACCTGTAATGACAAAATAATTTGCTTTTTCTTTTTGAATTGATTTAAAAAAAGATTCAAATTGTACTGTTGGCTGATACAACATAACCAATTGATACTCTGCTAATTTCCCTTTAAAATCTTTGATAGTATTAATTGTTACAGAACGTTGTTTATTGGTTTCAATCGCTTTTTTGATTGCGCCAAGATCTGGATGAATAAAGGAAGTAAGCAACAAAATTTTGGTTTTCTCATTTAAAACTTCTACAGAAAAGGACTTAGAATTGTTTTCTACATTTTCTTCGTTTTCAATTTTCGCAACAGATGCTTTGTAATACTGAACGCCTTCTTCTGTGGATGCAATGGTTGTAGAAATGGTTTCAACCGTTTTTGATGAAGAAAACGCTACGTTTTTTCTGTAAATAATTTTCCCTTTGTGTTGTATGGTAAATTGGGTTTTTACATTTTTAATTCCGTCGTATACAATTCTAGTTTCTACCGGAAATCTATTTTTTAAATAACTGTATTTGTTTACGTTGATTTGAGCAATTTTAACATCACTTTTCTTAATTGTATCTCCAATAATCAACGGAAAAATATTCTTTTTTATGTTGATAAACGGATACGAATTTCCTGTAGTTTGATTTCCGTCTGAAATTAAAATTACTGGAGCAATCGTGTTTTTATTGAATGCTTCTACCCTACTAATTGCCTTGTAAATATTGGTTTGATTTTCTAAAAATGATAATGAATCTAATACACTAATTGCTTCTCCAAATTTAAAAAAATGTACTTCAAATTTATTGTTGATTTGTAAATTGTTCTTTATCTGGTTGACAAAATTGGTAACTATTTTTTCACTTTTAAAATGCTGTATAGATAAAGAATTATCAACCAAAACAGAAAGGATTGGCTTTTCATTCGTTAATTCTTGTCGCTCTATTGACGGATTTATCAACAATAACAACAATAAAAAAATACTTGTTGCTCTTAGCGAGAACAGTACATAATCTATTTTTTTTAATGCTTTTGATTTGTAAAAATACAGCAGCCAAGAAAATGCCAAACTAAAAAGGATAGCAGCTAAAATGTATATGATGGTTGTTGTTTGCAAGAATAAAATTATGAAACGTAAAGCTAACAATTATCCTTTTAAAAAACTTATTAAAAAAAGAAAACCTGTAAATTTCTTTACAGGTTTTTTTTAATTTATATTCTCGATTGCGCTCGAACTCACAATCTTTTATTAGCTCATTCCGCCATCAACAGATAATGTTTGCCCAGTAATATAAGCACTCATATCAGAAGCTAAAAACACACAAGCATTTGCAATATCGTCTGGTGTTCCACCACGTTTTAACGGAATGGCATCTCTCCAACCTTGTACTGTTGCTTCGTCTAATTTTCCTGTCATTTCTGTTTCAATAAAACCTGGCGCAATTACGTTAGATCTAATATTTCTAGAGCCTAATTCTAATGCGACAGATTTAGAAAATCCAACAATTCCTGCTTTAGAAGCTGCATAATTTGCTTGTCCGGCATTTCCTTTTAAACCAACCACAGAACTCATATTTATAATAGAACCATTGCGTTGTTTCATCATCGGACGAATTACTGCTTTGGTTAAATTGAAAACAGATTTTAAATTTACTTCGATTACTTTATCAAAATCGGCTTCAGAAATTCGCATTAACAAATTATCTTTCGTAATTCCTGCGTTATTTACAAGAATATCTATAGAACCAAATTCTTTTAAAACATCGGCTGCCAATTCTTGAGCAGCATCGAAAATAGCAGCATTCGATTGATATCCTTTTGCATTTACGCCTAATACTTTTAATTCGTTTTCTAATGCGTTTGCAGCATCAACAGAAGAACTGTAAGTAAACGCAACATTTGCACCTTGTTGTGCAAACATCACTGCAATTCCTCTTCCAATTCCTCTTGTAGCTCCAGTAATTATGGCTGTTTTATTTTCTAATAATTTCATATTATAAGATTTAGTATATTTATTTAAATACAAATTCCCACTAAGTTAGCGGGAATTTACTATTTATTTATGAATAGTTCTAGACTCCGCTCGAACTGACATTTTATTTTATTTTAAAACACTTGCAATCATTTCTCCAATTTTCGCAGGAGATTCAACAACGTGAATTCCATTTTCTGCTAAAATTTTCATTTTTGCTTGTGCAGTATCATCTTCTCCTCCAACAATTGCACCAGCATGTCCCATTGTTCTTCCAGCAGGAGCAGTTTGTCCAGCAATAAAACCTACAACAGGTTTTCTATTTCCATCAGCTTTAATCCATTTAGCAGCATCGGCTTCTAATTGACCGCCAATTTCTCCAATCATTACAATAGCTTCCGTTTCATCATCATTCATTAATAATTCAACTGCTTCTTTGGTTGTTGTTCCAATAATTGGATCTCCCCCAATTCCTATTGCAGTTGTAATTCCGTATCCTTGTTTTACAACTTGATCAGCTGCTTCATACGTTAATGTTCCAGATTTAGAAACAATGCCAACTCTTCCTTTTTTAAAGATAAATCCAGGCATAATACCAACTTTAGCTTCATCTGGAGTAATAACTCCAGGACAGTTTGGACCTATTAATCTACATTCTTTATTTTCTAAATACGCTTTAACTTTAACCATATCTGCAGTAGGAATTCCTTCTGTGATACAGATAATTACTTTGATTCCTGCATCTGCAGCTTCCATAATTGCATCCGCAGCAAAAGCTGGCGGTACAAAAATAATTGAAGTATCTGCTGCTGCTTTATTTACAGCATCTGCAACAGTATTAAAAACAGGTTTCCCTAAATGCTCTTGACCGCCTTTTCCTGGAGTAACTCCACCAACTACGTTCGTTCCGTAATCAATCATTTGACCCGCATGAAAAGTTCCTTCACTACCAGTAAAACCTTGTACTATAATTTTTGAATCTTTATTTACTAAAACGCTCATTATTTTTTGTTTAATCTAAGTTTTATATCAATTGGATAACCAATTATTTTAACACCACAAAAATAGTTCTTTGATTGTTATCAGAAAAAGATTTTTGCACTAAAATTATTTGTTTTTTTGCTCTTTTAAAAATTGTTTAATTCCTGCCATTTCTTTCAGTTTTTCTCTAGATTCTGAAATTGGTGTTCCAAAATAACTCTTTCCTCCTTTAACCGATTTTGTTACACCTGTTTGACCAAGAATTATGGCTCCTTTACCAATTGTAATTCCGCTATTGGTACCAACTTGTCCCCAAATTGTAACTTCATCTTCAATAATAACGCAACCTGCAATTCCGGTTTGCGAAGCTATCAAACATTTTTTGCCAATTACGGTATCGTGTCCAACATGAACTTGATTGTCAATTTTTGTTCCTTTTTTAATTGTTGTATCACCAGTAACTCCTTTATCAATTGTACAAGATGCACCTAAATCTACATCGTCTTCTATAACAACTCTACCACCAGAAATTAATTTATCAAAACCTGTTTCTCTATTTTTATAATAAAAAGCATCAGCTCCTAAAACGGTATTTGCATGAACTGTTACATTGTTTCCAATGATACAATTATCATAAATTGTGACGTTTGGATGAATGACACAATTCCTTCCGATTTGCACATTATTTCCAATAAAGACATTTGGTTGAACTACCGTATTCGCTCCAATTATTGCCGATTCAGAAATACTAATTTTTGATGAAATAAACGGATTAAAATATTTCGTAATTGTATTAAAATCTCGAAAAGGATCCTCAGAAATTAACAATGCTTTCCCTTCTGGGCAATCCACTTTTTTATTGATTAAAATTGTTGTTGCAGCAGATTTTAACGCTTTATCATAATATTTTGGATGATCTACAAAAACAATATCTCCTTTTTCTACAACGTGAATTTCATTGATTCCAAGAATTTCAAAGTTTTTATCGCCAACAAAATTAACTTTTATAAGCGAAGCTATTTGCTGTAAAGTCTGTGGTTTGTTGAATTTCATTTTTGGTATTTAGCTGTTTGGTTTAAACAAAAATGCCTACCTAAGTTCAAAGTTTAATACTTATTGCTATTTTTATTCTTTGATGCGCTCTTGATAAGAACCTTTCGTAGTTTCTACCTTTATTTTATCACCTTCGTTAATAAATAAAGGAACATTAACCGTTGCTCCTGTTTCTACAGTTGCAGGTTTTGTAGCATTAGTTGCTGTATTTCCTTTAATTCCAGGTTCTGTGTGTTTTACTTCTAAAATTACACTAGCTGGCATTTCTACAGAAAGAGGCATATTATCTTCAGAATTGATAATGATTGTAACGACTTCTCCTTCTTTCATTAATCCTGGGTTATCTAATGCAGCCTCCAACAAACGTATTTGAGAATAATCTTGTTCATTCATGAAATGATAAAACTCACCATCATGATATAAAAATTGGAATTTATGTGTTTCTACACGAACATCATCTATTTTTCTTCCAGCAGGAAAAGTGTTATCAATTGTTTTTCCGTTAGTTACACTTTTTAATTTTGTTCTTACAAATGCTGGACCTTTACCAGGTTTTACATGTAAAAATTCTACCACTTTATAAATATCGTTATTGTATCTAATACACAATCCGTTTCTAATATCTGATGTTGTTGCCATTTATTTTCTTAATTTTTTATGTTATTTATCCAGCTGTATATCCTTTCATAATTCCTCGTTGAGAGTTACGAATAAACAGCATAATTTCATCTCTTTCTGGTGTCGCTTCCATTTCAGCTTCAATAATTTCAATAGCTTGTGTAGTATTGTAATTTTTCTGATATAAAATTCTGTAAATATCTTGAATTTCTTTAATTTTTGATGACGTAAAACCTCTTCGTCTTAATCCGACAGAATTAATTCCAACATAAGACAAGGGTTCTTTAGCTGCTTTTGAATACGGTGGTACATCTTTTCTAACTAATGATCCTCCAGAAATCATTGCATGATCTCCAATATGAATAAACTGATGTATTGCAGACAATCCTCCTAATATTGCATATTCGCCAACAGTTACATGTCCACCGAGCAAAACACCATTTACAATAATGGCATTGTTACCTACAATACAATCGTGTGCAATATGTGCTGCAGCCATAATTAAGCAATTATCTCCTACAACAGTTTTCCCTCTATCATTTGTTCCTCTATTAATTGTAACACACTCTCTAATTGTTGTATTATCTCCAATTACTGTAAGAGAATCTTCGCCTTCAAATTTTAAATCTTGTGGAATTGCAGAAATTACTGCTCCAGGAAAAATTCTACAATTTTTTCCTATTCTTGCTCCTTCCATGATGGTTACATTAGAACCAATCCAAGTTCCAGAACCAATTTCTACATCATTATTAATTGTTGTAAATGGTTCTACAACAACATTTCTTGCAATTTTCGCTTGAGGATGTATATATGCTAAAGGTTGATTCATACTTTTATTTTTTTGCTATTTGTGCCATTAACTCTGCTTCTACTACTAGTTTTCCGTTTGCATAGCCATACGCTTGCATATGACAAATACCTCTTCTAATTGGCGAAATTAATTCACATTTAAATATTAATGTATCTCCAGGCAGCACTTTCTGCTTAAACTTTACATTATCCATTTTCATGAAATATGTTAAATAATTCTCTGGATCTGGAACTGTGCTCAATACTAAAACGCCACCACATTGTGCCATTGCTTCTACTTGTAAAACTCCTGGCATTACTGGTGCTCCAGGAAAATGCCCTACAAAGAAATTCTCATTCATTGTAACATTTTTCATCCCAATAACGTGTTTATCAGACAATTCTATAATTCTATCAATCAATAAAAAAGGTGGTCTGTGTGGAAGAATATCCATTATTTGATGAATATCCATTAATGGAGGTTGATTTAAATCTATCTGAGGGACATTATTCCGTTTCTCCAATTTAATAATTTTAGACAGTTTTTTAGCAAATTGAGTATTTACTAAATGACCTGGTTTGTTTGCTATAACTTTTCCTCTTATACGAATTCCTGTTAAAGCTAAATCACCAATTACATCTAATAATTTATGTCTTGCAGCTTCATTTGCCCAATGCAAATTTAAATTGTCTAAGATTCCGTTAGGTTGAACAGCTATATCTTCTTTCTTAAAGGCTTTCTTTAATCTTTTCATTGTTACATCAGATAATTCTTTATCTACATACACAATGGCATTGTTTAAATCTCCACCTTTAATTAAATCATTTTCTAACAACATTTCAATTTCGTGTAAAAAACTAAACGTTCTAGCTGCTGCAATTTCTTCTTTAAAATCTGCTATATTTTGTAATGTAGCATTTTGAGTTCCTAAAATTTTAGTACCAAAATCTACCATTGTAGTTATTTCGTATTTATCTGAAGGCATTAAAATAATTTCGCTTCCAGTCTCATCATCTCTGTATGAAATAATATCTTTTACGATATATTCTTTAATTTCTGCATCTTGTTCTTCTATTCCTGCTTTTTCTAAAGCTTCTACAAAGAATTTAGAAGACCCATCCATTATTGGTGGTTCTGAAGCGTCTATTTCAATTAATAAGTTGTCTATTCCTAAACCAACAGCTGCCGCTAACACGTGCTCTGAAGTTTGAATTTGAACTCCATTTTTTTCAAGATTTGTTCCTCTTTGTGTATTCACTACATATTCTGCTTTGGCAGCAATAATTGGTTCGCCTTCTAAATCTACACGAGCAAAAGCATAACCATGATCTATTGGAGCTGCTTTAAAAGTCATTTTTACAGTATTTCCTGTATGTAATCCAACTCCTGAAAGACTAACTTCTCTTTTTATTGTTTGTTGTTTGTTACTCATCATTATTCATTTTGAGTTTTACTGTTTTTTCTAAATTATTTATTGTTTTTACCAACTCTGGTAATCTTTTAAAATATACATAAGACTTGTTAAAATCAGAAAAGCTAAAAGCTGGCGTACCGCTTACAGCTTGGTCATTTTTTATGTTTTTAGTAATTCCAGATTGAGCTCCAATTTTCACATTGTCTCCAATAATTATATGTCCAGAAACTCCAACTTGCCCTCCTAGCATACAATTTTTTCCAACTTTAGAAGAACCTGCAATTCCTGTTTGAGCAGCAATTACTGTATTTTCTCCAATTTCTACATTGTGAGCAATCTGAATTTGATTGTCTAATTTAACCCCTTTTCTTATGATTGTAGAACCTAAAGTAGCTCTATCTATTGTAGTTGCAGAACCAATATCAACATAATCTTCTATAATAACATTTCCGGTTTGAGGAACTTTATTGTAAATACCTTCTTTATTTGGCGAAAAACCAAATCCGTCTGAGCCCAATATAGCTCCAGAATGTAATACACAATTATTGCCTATTTGAGTTTCAGAATATATTTTAACACCTGAAAAAAGAATGCAATTATTTCCAACAACAACATTATCTCCTACATACACATTTGGGTAAATTTTTACATTTTCTCCAATGGTAACATTCTCGCCGATATAAGCAAAAGCACCAATATATTCATTAGAACCTATCAATGCAGTTGAAGAAATAAAGTGAGGATGCTCTCTACCTGTTTTATTATTTTTTACTTCATTATAAAATTCTAACACTTTAGAGAAAGCTGCATAAGCATCCTCTACTTTTATCAACGTGGTTTCTATTTCTTTTTCTGGAGTAAAACTTTTATTAACAATAGTTATTGATGCTTTTGTTGTATATAAATATGGATTGTATTTTGGGTTAGATAAAAAAGTAAGACTTCCTTTTTCTCCTTCTTCAATTTTAGATAGTTTAGAGACTTCTGCATTTGGGTTCCCAACAATGTCTCCTTCTAAAATTTCTGCTATTTGTTGCGCTGTAAAATTCATTGTCTGCAAAAGTATGAAAATTCTTAGGATTTGGCTAATTACATTTTCTTTGGATAACACAAATAAAACTTTTTTACAGGTTTTGTAAGTGCTTGTAAGTTTAACTGATCTGAAGCTGAAGCAATATCGATAGTTACATTATTTTTAAATACTATTTTTATAGGATTGCTAGTATTGTATGCTTGATTACTTACAGTTCCTTCAAAAACAAAATAATGTGCAAATGTTGGTTCTATATTAAATTTTGAAATTAATTTTTCTCTTTGTTTTTTTACTTCTTGCTTTGCAAATTCTTTATCTTGAATGTTTATTTTCAGTAAATTACGATTCATAATCATAATAGATAATTTTGATAAAATTGTATCAGAATGTGAAGCCCATTCTTTAATTGCAGATAACACATCATAATCATCTAGTTTAGAAAAAATTTCCAACGTTTCATTAGTAAAATTTTCTTTTGTTATTTGATTGTATAAAAAATACTGCATTGTTTTTGTAGCTGGTAATTTAACATTTTGCGTTGCTAATTCTTTAGCACGCTGTAAAATTTTAACCAACATATTTTCTGCAACTAAACCTGTTTTGTGCAAATACACTTGCCAATACATCAAACGGCGAGCAATTAAAAAGTTTTCTACAGAATAAATTCCTTTTTTTTCAATCACTAGTTCGTCTTTAAAAACATTCATCATGGCAATTAACCGATCAGAACTAATATTACCTTCTTTTACACCAGTATAAAAACTATCTCTTTTAAGATAATCTAATCTATCAATATCTAATTGACTTGATATTAATTGATTAAAAAATCGTCTTTCATACTTTCCTTCAAAAATTTCGATTGCCAAACTTAATTTTCCATCAAATTCTTCATTCAGTTTTTTCATAAATTTCAACGAAATCTCTTCATGACTAATTCCGTTTACAATACTATCTTCTAAAGCATGGGAAAAAGCTCCGTGACCAATATCGTGCAACAAAATAGCAATATACAAGGCATTAGCCTCATCAACAGAAATTTCTATTTCTTTAAAACGCAAAACT
>Ga0316206_1001620_pt1 | contig 18813 bp, 19 predicted proteins | sample 6monthpyrite_MG_FD_204942 | JGI IMG/M metagenome (GOLD analysis project Ga0316206, IMG submission 204942) | Microbial mat bacterial communities from mineral coupon in-situ incubated in ocean water Damariscotta River, Maine, United States -... | ecosystem: Environmental > Aquatic > Marine >... | reverse complement strand
ACCCGGTGATGGGCTCGGGCTGATACTTGCCCAGGATCGCATACCCGGAGGGCATCTCGGCGAGGAGTTCGGGGTCGTTGCCCGCGAGGATGCGGGCGACGCGGTTGGTGATCGGTCCGGGGGGGGGAGGGTTCATGGGTGATGGTATGGACTCGTCCGCGGCTGGGCGCGTTGCGGGGCGGTATACTCTCGGCTATGGACGGACCCGAAGCAGAACAACGCTCCAATCCCACCATCGTGATCGAAGGCGAGCACGAAACGCCCACTGGGTGGCTCTATACCATGAGTATCACCTGGCCCGACGGCTCGACAAGCGAGCACGAGTTGGCGCTGGCATGGGTGGACCACGAGCATCTTGTCGGCGGGGCAGTCTCGCCGAGCATCATTGGCGAGCGGGCTGCTCAGCTCGCGGCGGCCCACTTTGGACCGGGGGCGATGCCGGCGCGGTGCGATGTGTCGAGCCTGCGCCGGGTGATCGGGGGCTTCGACGAGGCGATCAAAGGGCGGTGAGGGCCCGGGCGTGGGGGGGAGCGCTGGGATATACTCGGTGGATGATTGACCGACCCGTACTCTTTATCGGTGCAACCCGTTCTGGCAAGTCGATGCTTGCTGATATCCTCGGGCAGCTGCCCGAGTTCGAGGTGGCGTTCGAGCCGCTGGGATGCTGGAATGCGGGGTTCCGCGATCAGGGCTCTGATGTCCGCACGCAAGCCGACGCAACGCCCGAGATCGTGGACCAGATCCGGACCCAGATCGAGCGGTTTCTCGATGATGCCGACGGCGATCGGTATGTCGATGATTTGCCTCACCACGCGCTGCGGATGGGGTTCTGCGACGCGGTGCTACCCGATGCGCGGTATGTCTTTGTCGCGCGTGATGCGGCAGCGACGATCCGCGATATGAAGTACGGGTGGGAGCACAAGGACACGCTCAAGAAGGTGCTCGCCCGACGGGTTGGCGGCGGGCACCACAAGACGCTCAATCTCAGGCGGTTGCCCGGACAGGCGATCCGGTGGTCCAATAACGCGATCCGCCGACGGCTCGGCGGTCGGCGGAGCACCTGGGGCCCGACGGCACCGGGGCAGATCGAGTTCTCCAAGGGGCACACGCTCGTCGAGACCATCGCGTTTCAGTGGGCGGGCTTTGTGTCTCATGCGCTCGATGGGCTCGGGGAGATCCCCGATGATCGGGTGCTGATGCTCAAGTATGAGGAAGTTCTTGCTGATCCGGCGGGCCAGGCGGCGCGGCTTGGGGCGTTCTGCGGGGCTCAAAATCCGGATGCTCTTGTGGATCTTGTTCAACGCTCGGTCGATACAAGCCGAGAACCGTATGGCGAGGCACTGAGCCCCGACGAGATTGAACTGATCGGGCCGATAATCACGCCCATCAAGACCCGGCTGGGATACACTCTCTGATCCCCGTTTTTTACTCGGAGTACGCTGCGACATGACCGACCAATCGACCATCGCCAAGCCAATCGGATCGCCCATGGGCGCCTTCAATCAAGCGATCGACGCGCTCAAGAGCGCGGGCGCCAAGACGGTGCTCGATCTGCCCGCCGGCGAGGGGTTCTTCGCCAATATGCTCACCGACAATGGGTTCGAGCCGACCTGCTGCGATGTGTTCCCGGACCAGTTCCGCGGGCGCGACACCACCTGTCAGTTCGTGGATCTCAACAAGACGATCCCGTTCGAGGACCAGAGCTTCGACGCGATCACCTGTCTCAATGGGCTCGAACGGGTCTGGGCACGGGGCGAGGCGATGCGTGAGTTCTCTCGGGTCATCAAGCCCGGGGGCACGATCATTATCTCGTATCCCAATCAGGGCGACATGCGTCGTCGGATGCTCAATCTCTTCACCGGGTCGGTGACCTGGAATGTGGTGGGGCCGCCGCATGTGTGCGATCCGTCGATTGCGCCGCCCGAGTCGAACTTCCGCTACGCGATGACGACGGCCAATGTGCTCACGGGGCTCGAGAGCACGGGGTTTGATCTGGTGTCGCTCAAAGCGACGCACTACAACAAGTCCTCGATGCTGATGTCGCCGTTCGCGCTCTTCCCGATCGCGGCGAGGCTCTTTGGCGGGGCGTCCCAGCAGGAGCGGTACAAGCTCAAGGAGAACGCGTCGGTCGATGCGCTCTTGGGCTCGTTCCTCGTGGCGGTCGCCAAACGCAACGACACGCCGGTCATTGTTCCCGACGGCGATCGCGGCGAGACCAACCGATAGAGAACCGGGCGATATAACCGGACTCGGATATATTCCCCATCGAAGGCAATGTTGTATAATCGGGTATGCCCGACAAGCTTGTCATGACGACCCATCTCGGTGACGGTCAAGATGGCCAAGACGCCCGAGCGGTCGAGATCTATCACCGGATCATCAATGTGCCCAACGCGGCGGTGGCGATGGTCCCGATGCCGATGGTCTCGGAGACTTTCTATGTCCTGCCCGCGCCGGCGGATTGGCCCAAGGTGCAGATCCGCGCCCGACGGGGGTTCGGGCGGTGGCGCTACCGATTGGGCAAGCGGCGGGGCAAGGGGAAGGGGATCATGCTCGAGAGCGAGCGGTTCAACGAGGCCTTCCGGGTCATCTCCAAGGACGAACCCTTCGCGATCATGCTGCTCAACCCAGAGCTTCAGGGCTTCATCCTCGAGAAGCAGGATGTGGACTGGAGCGCCGGGGAAGGGGCGATCAAGCTCTGGTACCGGGGCAAACTCAACAAGCGGACCATCCCCAAGGCACTCGATCGTCTCGCGCGCTTCGAGCGGCTCATTGCGCCGGAACTCTTCGGGTGAGTCTGGCGATGGGTTGATGCGCAAGAAAGCAAGATGGTCATTCCCACCGGTGTGGGAACGACCATCTTGCTTTCTTGGATTGGATGGGCCGCTCAGCGTCTTCTACGGATGCATCCGCACAGGGTCGCCACGCCGAGCAAACCGATCGGCGAGGGGGACGGGACCACGATCGCCAGATCCGTGATCCCCCGAAAGTCGAGCGTAGCGATGAGGCTCTGCTCGCCGCTCGCCCGATCGACCGAGTAGAACCGATCGCTCGTGTTATCGAGGATGAAAAAGGACTGCGAGCTCGAGTCGTAGGTCATATACGCGGGGTCGGCGATGTTATCGAGTTGGATCAATGAGGTGGATGTCCCCGTATCGAAGTCAACCGATGTGATCCGAGGCCCGTCGCCCTGGAAGCGAGAGAGCCCGTATGCCTGATCCGATTCCTGATCGAACGCGAGGTCGGTGAGGAAATCATCGAGCGTCCCGTCCATCGTCGCGAGCCCTGTATCGCGATCGAGCGTGACGAAGTAGTTCGTCTGGTTGCTCTGGCCGAGCAAGCGATCGGTGGCGCGATCGTAGATCAAACTGGTCGATTCGTGGGGGAACCCCATCGAGCCGACCACGCTCGCAGCCCCGGTATAGCGGTTCACCTCGAGCAGCGAGTCGGTGCTCGCGTCGATGGCATAGAGCACATCGCGTGAGATGTCGTAGGTCAGCCCGGCGATGGTGTAGTCGCCCCCGAGCGCACCGATGACGCTGGTCTCGCCGGTGATCTCGTCGATCGTGACGAGCTGGTCGGTCTCGAGATCGACACCGTAGATCGTGGAACTGAACCCCCCGGCATGCGCTGCGGGGGCGAGCAGGGCGAAGAGCCCTACGCACGCCAATGCCGATGCCTTGGCCTTGTTTGGACCCGCTTGCTTGCTTGGACCCGATTGAATACTGCCTGCTTTCGATGAACCGATCATGATCGAACTCTCAATAGATGTGTATGAACCGCTTGAACACCCCAGAGAAGATACCACAGATATCCGATAAAACTACAAAAACACCCAAAGCAACACGCTTTCCCACGCCCGTCTCTTGCCCCTGCTGCGCCTTGGCGGGCGGGGCTGCCTTCATCTGCTCCATCTTGCTTTCTTGCATCCATTCTTGGATCTGGTGTTCGTGGGGGTGTTTGTGCGTGGTCGATCGGTGATAACTTTGGCCGACGGATACGCCGAACCCGCAAGATTCCGCACGAACCGCGTTCGGGATTCGGCATCTCTTGTGCTAGAGTTCTGGCATGAGCACACCAACACTCTCCAACGCCCTGTCGCTGTCCAACCGCGTCTCGAACCTCAAGCCCTCGATCACCGTCGCGCTCAACAACCGCGCCAAGGCGCTCAAGGCATCGGGGGTCGATGTGCTGGGCTTCGCCGCGGGCGAGCCAGACTTTGATACGCCTCAGCCGATCAAGGACGCCGCCATCAAGGCGATGCTCGACGGGCAGACCAAGTACATGCCCACCCTCGGCGATATGCAGACCCGCGCGTGCGTCGCCAACAAACTCGTCACCGAGAACAACATCGCCGGGCTCACCGGCGAGCACATCGCCATCGGGGCCGGGGGCAAGCATGTACTCTACGGCGCGATGCAGTGCCTCTTCGACTTCCCCAAGCCCTTGGAGGACCCATGGGAGATGATCCTGCCCACCCCCGCGTGGGTGTCGTATCGCCCGATCTGCGAACTCAGTGGCGGCGTGGTCCGCGAGGTCAATGCCGGGCCCGAGCGCGACTTTCGCATCACGCCCGCCCAGCTCGCCGACGCGATCACCCCGAGATCGCGCCTGCTGATCCTCAACTCGCCGAGCAACCCCTGCGGGACGATGTACTCCGAGTCCGACCTTCGTGATCTGGCCAAGGTCATCCACGAGGCGGTCGATATCGCGCCGAACCTTGTTGTGCTCACCGACGAGATCTACGAGAAGATCGTCTATGGCGACACGCCTCACTTCTCGATCGGGTCGATCCCCGAGATCGCCGAGCGGGTCATCACGCTCAACGGCATGTCCAAGGCGTACGCCATGACCGGATGGCGGATCGGGTATGCCGCGATGCCCGGCGACTTCGGCAAGCGGTTCATCAAGGCGATGGGCACGCTGCAGGGGCAGATGACGACTAACATCACCAGTTTCAACTACGCCGCCATGCGCGAAGCGCTGACCAACCCAGAGGTCGCGGCCACCGTCGAGGAGATGCGCCTCGCCTTTGCAAGCCGGGCCAAACTCATCATGAACCGAATGAGCGAGATCCCCGGGGTCTCGTGCCCAACCCCGACCGGGGCGTTCTATGTCTTCCCCGATGTGTCCGCCCTCTTCAGCAAAACCAGCGCCGGGGGCACCAAGATCACCGACGCCCCGAGCTTGTCCGAAGCCATGCTCGACGAGGCCCACATCGCCTTCGTCCCCGGCAACGACTTCGGCGGCATCTCGGGCAACCACCTCCGCATCTCCTTTGCCTGCTCCGACGAACAGATCAACGCGGGGATGGACCGGTTTAAGGGGTTTGTCGAGGGGTTAAATTGAACTTTGATATGCTGCGACGCTTGCTTTACTGAGGCAGAGTTCACAGTGGCTCAAGACGCTGCCGAGAAAGTGATCCGAATCTCCTTCGTTATTGATTGATTTAATTGCAAAAAGCTTTGAAGGGGAGTTGCGAACCCGTGCGGTTGAGACACCCCCCTCTGTGTTTGCGAGTATCAAATTGGCAATGTACGACGCCCCGGTTGCGTACATGGCATTTTGCAAATTCCCGTTTGAAGAGCTGTTGTGTCGATCATGCTTGATTGAGTTGTACGCTTGCCACCAAATTGGCCGTTCTTCGTTAGTCCAGTCGCTAAATGGCTTGATGTTCCATTCACCTCGTAGAGATTGGAGTTGCGTGCTGAATATCAGCTTGTGCTTTTTGTCATATAGAGATTTAATGTCACAGATATTCCGGATTTCGTGCCATTCGGCAACGCTTGCGATAGTCTTATTTACGCATTCGAACTCAAGACAAGCGGAGGCCAGTGCTTGAGTAAAAAACTGAGAGTGGGTTGTCAGATTGCTCTCGCTAAAATCGACATATCTTGAAGCACGAAGAAAATCGTCTTCGAGCCCCAAGTAGAACTCCCAGTGCATAGCGGTCCTAGTGCTTTTTCGTTTCTCCATAGCTACTCAACAATAGCCTGGTGCTCTGCTTTGACCCGCCTAGGCAAAGCAGATTCTTCCAAGTCTCCCGTTCCTGCTTCATCCCTTCTCTGCGTCCTCTGCGTGAACTTAGCGACCTCTGCGTTCAGTCCCCCTCTTCGAGATCTTTGCGTGCAATAATCCCCCAACCGACCGCACCCGTGCGCCCGCCGTCCCGCTTCCGCACAGCGGATCACTTCTAGACTATCACATAGGTGGCAAGGAGCCGAAATGACACCCGAGACAAAGCACGCCCTCACCAAAGTCCCCGAAGTCACCCTCCTCTTCTGGATCATCAAGATCTTCGCCACCACCCTGGGCGAGACCGGCGGCGACGCCGTCTCCATGTCCATGGGCCTGGGCTACCTCATCGGCACGCTCATCTTCGCCGCCGTCTTCACCCTCATGGTCGTCGCACAGATCCGCGCCAGCAAGTTCCACCCCACGCTCTACTGGGCCACCATCATCGCCACCACCACCCTGGGCACCACCATCGCCGATATGGCCACCCGCGACATGGGTATCGGCTACACCGGCGGCTCGCTGGTGCTGCTCGTCCTGCTGCTGGGGTCGCTCCTCGTCTGGAAGAAGACCCTTGGCTCCGTCTCCTTCAGAACCATCTGCACGCCCAAAGCCGAGATGTTCTACTGGCTCACCATCATGTTCTCCCAGACCCTGGGCACCGCTCTGGGCGACTGGACCGCCGACACGGCGGGCCTGGGCTACACCGGCGCCGCGATCATCTTCGGCTCGCTGCTGGCCATCGTGGCCGGGCTCTTCTTCTGGACCAAGGTCTCAAGAACCGTGCTCTTCTGGTCCGCCTTCGTCCTCACCCGCCCGCTGGGCGCTGTTGTGGGCGACTACCTCGACAAGCCCCATGCCCAAGGCGGACTGGAACTCAGCCGCTACACCGCCTCGCTGGTGCTGGTCGTCCTCATTCTCATCTGCCTCTTCGCCTTCAAGCACAGAGCGTCTGAACAGCACCACTGAGCCCGATATTGACACCGCTTTGTTCGATAAGGACATAGTCGATGCGATCAGCGAAGACCATGACTGTGCCTGCATTGGCAAAGTTGTTGGTCAGAGCATCAACATCGACTTGTGTGGCGTCATTTGTGTAAGCCCTGATCGTGAGCGTGTCGATATCTCCTCCACCATCGATGCCCTGGATGGATGCGAAGCTGACGGGCGTGAGAAAATCGATGCGGAGCGGATGTGTCGTGGTTTCGCCGTTGCGTGGGTCGCCCATGACGATACTGTTGGCCGCAGCCGAGAAGCCATAGTCTGCACCGAGCCAGAAGATCGGATTGGCTGTTGGAGATGAAAAGCGGACACCGAGTTGGGCGAAGGTTTCGTCGAATGATTCATCGAGGAAGATAATCCCGTTGTCAGGATCCCTCAACGAGGGGCCAAAGTCGATCACTTGTGGAGCACCCTCCGCGTACAGAGGCAAGACTACAACTGAAGATGCCAAAGCGGTTCCGAATCGGATCAGGTTCATAACAAGGCTCTCTTTCTTGATGAGATTGGTTTGTGTGTGTCCATTCCATACGCACACGAACATAGGCTGTTCCATCAAGAGTTCATCTGAAAAGCGTGGTTCTCGCCAGATCGCCGGCGATAGGCAATAGGGGTGTCTTCTCTTCTCTCCCACCCCCCAAAGCAAGATGGTCATTCCCACACCCATGGGATTGACCATCTTGCTTTCTTAGAACACAGGGCGGGATTACTTGCTCGCCAGTTCTTGGAGCAAGCGGGCGGTAAGCAGCTCGACCCGCTTGACCTCGCGCGTCACCAGCACCCGCTGCATCTCCATCCAGAACCACATCTTGAGCATGCTCACCGCCAGCACGCACATGCTAAAGGCGAACCCCCAGGTGAGCAGCTCCTTGGTGTCCTCGGTCCCGAAGAACCGCACGACGGCGTAGATCGCCAAGCCGAGGAAGACGAAGGTGAAGACCATCGCGATCCCGTTGATGAACCGGTTCCCCTGTTTGAACGCTGAGAGCACGAGCTGGTCGAGCCGGAGCCCATCGTGGGGATCGCCGAGCATCTTGGCGTCGTCTTGGCTCAGTGCCTTGCGGATTTTTTCATCGAGGTTGTTCGTGTCGTTCATGGCGTGCTCCTTTCGAGCGAGTGTTCGAGGATGAGTCTGAGTTGTTTCTTGGCCCGCATCAGGCGGGTCTTGGCGGTCCCGACGGGGATCTCGAGGACCGCCGCGATCTGTTCGATCGTGCAGTGGTCCATATAGAACAGGTACACGACATCCCTGAGTTTGGGATCGAGCTGCCCGATCGCGGTGCGGATGGTCTGGGCGCGGTCGATCTCGGTTGGCGCCGATTCGCCGATCGTCTGCTCGTCGTGGAGGGGGTCCATCGCCCGATCGCGTGCGCGGGCCCTGATCCAGTCCGCCGATTTGTGGTGCACGATCCGCATCGCCCACGCCCCGAAGAGCGCCGGGTCGCGGAGCCGACGCAGCCCACGGGCGATCCCGACCCACGACTCCTGGAGCACCTCGTCGCCCCCCTCGTGATCGCGCGTGAGCCGATGGGCCCGTGCCCGCAGGCGGGGCGTCCAGAACTCGACGAGTTCGGAGAGCGATTCCGCGTCGCCCCGCTGGGCGTTGAGCACGAGCAGCTCGCTCAGGATGGTGGTCGGTGTGCGGTTCATGTCAACAAGAGAGTCTCGCCCGGCTCATCCCGGTTCTCGCAAGCGGGTCACAATGTCCAAAATACCCGTTTGCAGACGAGAACGGGCGATGAATTCTCATGCAATGGGGCTCTATCTCCGCGTTCAAGGGCGAAACACGCCCGCCCGGGGTCTAGGATACGGGCGATCACATCTCCGTGATCTCACAACTTGGTTGGCGGCACATGCAGCGGGATGTCCCCGCTTCGGTGTTCGCGGCGGAAGGAAGAAGAACCATGCCACTACCAGCAACAGAAAAAACACAGATCATCAAAGACTTCGGGCGCAAAGACGGCGACTCGGGCTCGCCAGAGGTCCAGATCGCACTCCTGACCGCCCGCATCAAGCAGGTCGCCACCCACCTCAAAGAGAACAAGGGCGATGTCCACAACCGTCGTGGCTTGGTCATGATGGTCTCGCGGAGGAACAAACTCCTCCGCTACCTCGCCCGCCAGGACCGCAACGCGTATCTCGATACCATCAAGCGTCTCGGCCTGCGTAAATAAACTGAAGAGTGCCCCGCGTGTCTGGAAAGATCCGCGGGGCTTTGTTGTTCGCGGGCTCCCGTTTTTTCCGCCCGCTCAATCCGAATCAACGCCCCCGTCAAGCGTGGGCAGTAGACGCAGCGCAGCGTGGAGATCCGGACGGATCACAATACACCCTGGGCGACGCCTTCTGCCTTCTTGAGTGAGGACGGGGGTGAATCTGTTGGCGATCCGTGCCGGGTGACACCGTGTCACACCGGATGGATCATGCGACGACCTCACCGGCGCACCCGGCATCAACCCCACATAAACGGGCGTGCCGCTTATATTGGAAGGCAAAGAAAACATGACAGACTCAAACAAACCGATTATCGTCGAAAAAGAAATCGGCGGGCGCATGATGCGAATCGAAACAGGGCAGATCGCCAAGCTCGCATCGGGCTATGTCCTGATGTCCCACGCCGAGACCACCGTCGGCGCATCGCTCTCGCGGGCCAACCCACGCCCGGGGCTCGACTTCTTCCCCATGCAGATCGACTACCGTGAAAAACTCTCCGCCGGCGGCAAGTTCCCCGGGGGCTTCCGCAAGCGTGAGGGCGCACCCAACGAAAAAGAAATCCTCACCATGAGGATGATCGACCGCCCGATCCGCCCGCTCTTCGCCGACGGATTCATCGAGGAGATCCAGATCCAGTGCTGGGTCATGTCCCATGACGGCGAGAACGACGCCGATGTCATCGCCGGCTCGGCAGCATCCGCCGTCCTCGCGATCTCCGACGCCCCCTTCGCCGGGCCAACCGCCACCGTCCGCGTCGGACGCATCTTTACCGACGACGGCGTCGTCCACATCATCAACCCAACCAACGCCCAGCTCGAATACTCCGACATCGACATGGTCCTCGCCGGTCACAAGGACGGGATCAACATGATCGAGGTCGGGGCCGCAGAGGTCCCCGACGACGAGATCCTCGCCGCCATCGAGTTCGGCTACGAGAACGGCATCAAGCCCATCCTCGAACTCATCGACGAGCTCGTCGCCAAGGTCGGCAAAGAGAAACGGCTCGGCGACCACCTCAACCTCGTCCCCGACGATGTGATGGCCGAGGTCACCAAAATCGCAGAGAAGGAACTCACCGCCGCCCGCCAGATCAAGTCCAAGAACGAGCGGAGCACCAAGGTCGGCGAGATCAAGTCCAAGATGCTCGAAGAGCACTTCACCGTCAATGACTCCGGCACCCCCGGCGAGTTCGAAGCTTCCAAAAAGCGCAAGGGCCAGGCAAGCGAGGCCTTTCGCAAGCTCGAAAAGAAGATCACCCGCAAGCTCATCGTCGAGAAGGGTTTGCGTGCCGACGGGCGTGGTTTCAAGGAAATCCGCCCGCTGCACATGGAGGTCTCCAAGTTCGTACGAACCCACGGCTCGGCCCTCTTCCAACGCGGCGAGACCCAGTCATTGGTCACCACCACCCTCGGGACCGGGCGTGACGAGCAGGTTGTTGACGGGCTCATGCCCGAATACTCTAAGAAGTTCTATCTCCACTACAACTTCCCACCCTTCTGCGTCGGTGAAGCCGGCCGCATCATGGGTCCGGGGCGTCGCGAGATCGGACACGGGGCATTGGCCGAGCGTTCGCTCTTGGGCGTGCTGCCGAGTGCTGAGGAGTTCCCCTACACCATCCGCCTTGTTTCGGACATCACTGAATCCAACGGCTCATCGTCGATGGCTTCGGTCTGCGGCGGGTGCCTAGCGCTCATGGACGCGGGCGTCCCCATCACCAACACCTGTGCCGGCATCTCCGTCGGTCGCTTCACCGATGACAACGACGAAAACGAAATCTTCGTCACCGACATCATCGGCGAAGAAGACTTCTTCGGCGACATGGACTTCAAGGTCTCGGGCTCGCGTGATGGCATCACCGGCATCCAGCTCGACCTCAAGGCACGCGGGCTCGTCATGAGCCAGATCGAAGAGATCTTCGCCCAGGCCAATGTCGGTCGCATGGAGATCATCGAGCAGATGGAAGAGGTCATCGCCGCACCACGCGAGCAGACCTCCAAGTACGCCCCGATGATGATCCAGCTCAACATCGAGGTCGAGAAGATCGGCAAACTCATCGGCCCGGGCGGCAAGACCATCCGGGCGTTGCAGGACAAGTACAAGGTCAATGTCGATGTCGAGGACGACGGCACCGTGATGGTCTCGTCGACCAACCGCGAGAATGTCGAGAACGCCGAGGCTGAGATCGCCGCCCTGTGCGAGGATGTCCGTGCCGGAACGATCTACGAGGGCAAGGTTGTCTCGGTCAAGGACTTTGGTGCGTTCATCGAGATCGCACCCGGGACCGACGGCATGTGCCACATCTCCGAACTCGCCGACGGGTTTGTGGACAATGTCCACGATGTCGTCTCGCTCGGTGATATCGTCAAAGTCATGGTCATGCTCGTCGACGACCAAGGGCGGATCAAGCTCTCGATCAAGCGGGCCGATCCCAACTTCGAGGACAAGAAACGCGAAGACGGGGACCGGGATCGCTCATCGAAGGGCGATCGTGACTCCGAGAGCAAGCCCCGCCGCCGGCGAGGTGGAAACTCGAACCGGAGCGAAGAAAAGGCATCGGCGGAGTAAAACGCCCTATCAACGGGCTAAAAACTGCTCTGGATGACAAAATAGAGCCCGGCGAGACCAAAGTTCTCGCCGGGCTATTTGACGCGCACCGAGAATTTGGTATGCTGGGAGCATGGCCCGCCGAGTTTTCGTGGGGGGTCTGAGCAAGTTCGTGTTGAGATTGCTCATCGTTTGGAATCACCAGCCGTCTCAGGGGACACTGCGGACGATTTGGTCAGAATGACACATGATGGGGTATCATGTGTGTTTTCAGTGTGATCTTTGTCGCATCCGGAGAGGATGCTTGTTCACATTTCTGATCCGATGCCGATGCTGGTTTGCATGCGGAAAGGTCCGGGGGCTTGCCCGGGGGTAATGAAATGACGGACAATGATCCAAATACAGATCCAAATACAGATCCACAGAATGATTCGAACAGCGAACCAAAGAGGGACGAGCAGCACAACGATGAGAACCATCTGTATCAGGTGCAGGGGGCGGTGAAATGGTTTGATCCCCGCAAGGGATTCGGATTTATCGTCGGCCCCGACGAGCAGGACATCTTCGTTCACTTTACCGTCATCGAGGGTGACGGGTTCCGTGTGCTTAAAGACGGCTCAAGCGTCTGCTACGATGCAGAACAGAATGATAAGGGTTGGCGGGCGACCAAGGTGCAGCGGGTCAACGAGGAAGAACCAGCCGACGGCTTGCCCGAGGTTGTTGTTCCTCGAAGGACCTACTCTCGGACGCCGAGAAGATAGACCGACCCGCAGAGAGAAGATCCGATCGCATCAAACAAATCGGTGTGATCGCAGCGATGCATCCGTGCCGCACCGCCCATACCATTTCCATGACCACTCCCGCGCCGGGTGGGTACTCCGGGAACTCTCAGCGTTTGCTGAAGTCGATGCCGGGGAGTCGGTCATGGGCTCAATGGGACCTCTACGGATCTCGGGTCCAGGTGTTTCGGCAGGGTAGCCGAGAGGTGTGCTGATGGTTTGGGTGGTCGCTTCACTCATTGTAGGTTTATTGATTGGCAGCGCCTTGGCGTACCTGTTGGCTGCCCGCCGGGTGCGGATCTCGATCGCCCGCGTCCACAACGCCCGCAAGCGCGCCCAAGCAGCAGAGCACCTCGCCGAGGTCGGGTCGATGACCAGCGGGCTCGCCCACGAGATCAAAAACCCCCTCTCGACCATCGGGCTCAACGCCCAACTGCTCTCTGAAGCCATCGAAGACCTCCCGATCGAGGATCAGGACCGATCACGCCTCGTCCGTCGGATCGACGCCCTCGCCCGTGAAACCGAGCGCCTGCGAGGCATCCTCGAAGACTTCCTCGAATACGCGGGCGAGCTCCGTCTGACGATCAACGATCAGCCCATCAACACCATCCTCGAAGAGCTCGCCGACTTCTTCTCCCCGATGGCCGACGGAGCCGATGTGAGGTTCCGGGTCGAGCTTGACCAGGCCAACCCTGCTGTGCCCGTCGATGCGGATCACCTCAAGCAGGCGATCCTGAATCTGATGCTCAATGCGCTCCACGCGATGGAAAACAGCGACCCCTCCAAGCCTTGCGAACTCATCCTCCGCACCGAGCACGCCGTCGATGCCCAGGGCGAGCCGATGGTCCGCATCCATGTCATCGATACCGGCCCGGGCATCGACGAAGAGACCCGCGCCCGCATCTTCCATCCCTACTTCACCACCAAATCCGGAGGCACCGGGCTGGGCCTGCCCACCGCGCGAAGGATCATCCAAGCCCACCACGGGCACCTCGAACTCCACACCGAGATCGCCAAGGGCACCGACTTCGTCGTCTGCCTCCCCATGAACGAGACGAGCGCCTCAGAGCACCCGCGCTGACCCATCCATCGCCCGCGCCGCCTCAACACCATCAGCCCAACCCGTGACGAGCCAAGAAAGCAAGGTTGCCAATCCCACCGGTATGGGATTGGCAACCTTGCTTTCTTGGATGGCACCCTCAGATCAATCGTTTGATCCCAGCGCCCGCCCGATCCGCCTGGCCGCTTCGCTCAGTTCGTCCTTCGTGTTGAGCAGGTCCGGGCAGAGCCGAACCATGAACCGCCCGGTCATTGGGCATGGTCGCCCGTCGGCATTGACGCCTTGGGCTTTGAGGGCGCTGATCGCCTCCGGACCCGCTTCCGACGGGATCAGCACGAACGCCCCGCGATATTCAAGCCCCCGGGGCGAGACTCCGTTCGAGCGCAGCGCGTCGCAGAGATGATCCTGCTGGGCCAGCGAGTACGCCCGGAGCCGATCGACCCCGATCCCTTCGACGAGTTCGAGCCCGGGGTTGGCCTGGGCGTAGACGATCGTCGGCGGGGTGGATTCGAGCCACGCGTCGCCGCCGGGGGCAAAGGCGGGCGCGTCGGATCGGGTATACCCAAAGGTGTCCGCCTTGGCGAACCATCCGGTATCGGTGGTGAAGAGCCCGTCCTTGTCGGGCACGCCGCCGTTGATTGAGAGGTGGCGAGGATGGATTGCAAGGAAGCACGCCCCGGGCCCGCCTCGGATGTATTTGTAGCTCCCCCCGACAAGGAAGTCGGCACCGAGCGATTCAAAGTCGATCGGCACCGTTCCGAAGGCGTGGTAGGCATCAACGAGCATGAGCGCACCGTGTCGATGGGCCGACTCGACGACCCGATCGAGATCGCGCATCAACTGGCCGGTCACAAACCCGACCATCGAGCAGACCACAAGGTCGGTGTCGTCGGTGATTGCGTCGATCAGATCGTCGCTGTGGAAGAGCCCCTCATCATCCGCATCGACCCAGACGATGCGGGCAGTGCCTTTGCGCTCGTAGGCTTTGAGGATGAAGTCGATCGAATCGAACTCGGCTCGTGTGGCGACGATGGTCGGTGGAGCATCCCGGCGGGGCAGCGCATTGACCGCCGCCCGGAGCCCCTGCCCGGCGCTGGTCTTGGGCACAACCGCGTCCCATTGCTCGAGCCCGATGATCGAAGCGATCCGTTTTCGGAATGAGTCTCGGGCGTTGATCCATTGATCCCACGCCCCGTCGAGTTCGTCGTACCACACATCGAGCGAGATGGCCACTGCCTCACCCATCGCATCCATTGGGCGCCCGAGTGAGTGGTTCGCTAGATAGATCTCCCCGGTTCGCTCATTGCGTGCGAGGCTCCGCGAGAAGAGTGGGTGGAGGTGTTCGACGACCTTCGACTCGCCCAGAGGCCCATCACCGAGTGCCCGGATCGCGCTTTGGATGGTCTGCGTGGTGTGCATCACAGGTGCGTCCGCACTTCCCAGAGTTCTGGGAAGAATCGATGGTCGATCATTTTGCGAAGGAAAGGCACGCCCGATGACCCGCCGGTGCCGGTCTTAAACCCGATCACCCGCTCGACCACCTTCATATGGCGATATCGCCACTGAGCGAACATCTCCTCGATATCCACGAGTTTCTCGGCCATCTCATAGGCATCCCAGTATTCCTTGGGGTGGGTATAGATGGTCTTGAATACATCGAGCACACCTGGGTCAGATTGGTGCGGGGTGGTGATGTCCCTATCGAGCACGGATCGTGGAATCGGCATCCCTCTTCTGGCGAGCAGGCGGATGAACTCGTCATAAATACTCGGGGTGTTGAGCGTCTTGGTGAGTTCCTCGACCGCACCAGGGTCATGCTTGTGCACGGGGATCATCTTGGCATCTTTATTACCCATCAGGAACTCGACCACCCGGTATTGGACCGACTGGAACCCCGAAGAGTTGCCTAAATCCTTGCGAAACTGGGTGTACTCTGAAGGCGTGAGCGTGGCGAGCACATCCCACTGGTGCAACAACTGTGCCTGGATATGCTTGACCCGCGCAAGGATCTTGAAGCTCGGAGGCAGCCTGTCCGCCTTGATATACCCTACCGCTTCGCGCATCTCATGTATAATGAGCTTGAGCCAGAGTTCGGAGGTCTGGTGCTGAATGATAAAGAGCATCTCGTCGTGGTGGGGCGGATCCGAGTGGATCTCTTGGCAGTCGAGGAGCTTGTCGAGCCGAAGGAACTCGGTGTAGGTCATCTGCCCCTCGAGGTCGGTGTGGACGGATGCTTCGATATGGCGTGGGCAGGACATAGGGGGTTCCTCGGGGTCATGGTGCGACGGATGCCAGCGTCTGGAGTGTACGCACATTCTGGGCTTGGGCGCGATATACTTGGTGCTCACCCCATCCCGCTTGTCATCCTCCCAAGGACCCGACCATGAAGATCGCTTTCTCGACCATCGCCTGCCCAACCTGGACCCTCGAAGAAGCCGCGGCTAAAGCCAGCGTGATGGGGTATCTGGGGGTCGAACTGCGCAGCTTCGCTGACCACAGTGTTGAGATCGGGTCCGAGCCCTTCATGATCGCGCCCGAGAGGATCAAGTCGGTCTTCGATGATGCAGGCGTGAGTCCGCTGGCGCTGGCAACAAGCATCCGGTATGACAAGGCGATCAACCCCCCGGTGATCGGGCGCATGTGCCAGAATGAAGAAGAGGGCGTCAGCGACACTAAAGCCTATGTTGATCTCGCCGATCGCGCGGGGATCGAGTTTGTCCGCGTCTTTGGCAACCACCTGCCCGCAGCCGAGCCCAGAACCTGGTCGATGCGCCGCGTGAGCGAGCGGCTCAAACTCGCCGCCCAGACCGCCCGCAATACCGAGGTCCGTGTGCTCATCGAGAACGCCGGATCGTTTGCCAACAGCGCAGCCCTGCTCGAACTCGTCGAGATCGTCGATTCGCAATGGCTTGAAGTCTCGTTCAATACCATCGCATCGCTTGGGACCGGCGAGTGCCCCCTCGATGGCATCAAGGCACTCGGCGATCGGGTCAAGGTCATCAAGATCGGTGATATGGACAAAGACGGCAACCCAACCATGCTCGGCGAGGGCAACCTGCCGCTCGAAAAATTTATCGACGCACTTGGCGAGACGAACTACACCGGGTGGATCGTCTATGAGTATCCCAAGCTCTGGCTGACCAGTGACGACGGGCGCGATTCCAGCGACATCCTCACGCACGCAGCCGACACGCTCTATAAATGGATGGCCGCCACGCCGGCTCGGTGCTGAATCCAATTTGCTCACCCTACGATCCCCTCGTGGATCCATCCCCCTCCCAACAACTCGGTGCTGATCTCATCGAGCGAGCCCGATCACTCGGCTTCGCCTGCGCCGGGATCGCGGGCACTGAGCCCAGCGATTATGCAAACGGGCTCTACCGATGGCTCGAAGCAGGCATGCACGGATCGATGGCTTGGATGGAGAACAACACCGATGTGCGCACACATCCGGCGATGCTCATCGAGCACGCCCATTCGATTCTGGTGGTAGGGGATGTGTATGCGAGCCGATCGGAGAATATCGATCCACCGATCACGCCCGGGCAAGGCAAGATCGCCCGGTATGCCAGGGGCAAGGACTATCACAAACGGATGAAAAAACGGCTGATAGCGTTGGCGGATGAGCTACGGGCGGCGCATCCTGAGGCTTCGTTCAAGGTCTTCGTCGATACCGCACCGGTGCCCGAGCGAGAACTGGCGCAACGCGCCGGGATCGGATGGGTCGCCAAGCACACGCTCATTATCCATCCCAAGCTCGGCAGCTACCTCTTCCTCGGCGGCATCGTGATGAGTCTTGATGCGTCGGCTCCCGAATCTCAACCCACCATTACCGACCACTGCGGCTCATGCACCGCCTGCATCGATGCCTGCCCGACCGAGGCCATCACCGATCATCAGGTTGATGCGAGAAAGTGCATCAGTTATTTGACGATCGAGCACCGCGATCCGATCGAGCCCGAGTTGGCGTCGAATATAGGCGATTGGATCTACGGGTGTGATATCTGCCAAGAGGTCTGCCCGCACAACTCACCCAAGCCCGACGCCGGGGCGACCAATGATGCCTACCGATCCGATCGGTGGAACTTTGATGTCTTGGAAGTGATCGGCTGGACGGAAGACGATCGCCGGGAGGCGTTCAAAGGCTCAGCCATGAAACGCGCCAAACTCGACATGATGCAGCGCAACGCGAAGATCGTGGCGAAGAATCAGGGGCTCGAACTCAATTGGTAATGTCACCCGAATTGGGAAGGAGTTATCTTCTTGCGACCCGCAGAGAGCACCATCGCCCCGAGCGCGGCCACACCGACCCCGGGCACCAACCAAAGGTACTGGCGATCCATGAATCCCATCCAGAACATCGGCATCGCAGTTACAATCACAATCCACGCCGCGATCGGGCTGATAGGCTCGATGTTGTTTCGTGCTTGGATGAACCGGTAGGTGATAAAGGTCGGGAAGACCACCCCATAAAACCCCATGAATGAGCGGTAGACGATCTCGCCGCCGGTGAGCGAGGCATAGTCGGGCAGTTTCATGGCTCCGAGACCGAGCAAGCCCGCGATGAGCATGACAATGAAGAGCATCGCTTGCTTGTCCTGGGCACCTGGGATGGTGCGTATGCCGTGAATGTGGACACGGACGGTGAAGATCCATTGGGCGAGGATGTGGATCAGCAGAGCGGCGCTGAGCCAAGGCGGGAGGATCATGGTGTCGGGGTATGGCTCGCCGGTGAGTGCCCACGCCATCACGCCGGCATAGCGGGTAGTCAAGGCGATCATCAGCGCGAAGAAGAGCACGAACCCGATGGTGAACCCAAGCCGTCCGTTGCGTTGTGAATCGAGTTCTTGGCGGGCGTGGTGAAAGGTAATGTCGAGGTAGGGCGCTAGTGTAAAACCGAAGAGCATCGCAGGGAGCATCCACAGCGGGGCGATGGACTTGGGGGCGGTCTTGGTCAGTTCGTCGGTCGCGCGTGCGATATCGGGGAAGACGAAAGTGGCGATGAGTGTGCCGATACTGAATGCGAGCAAGACCGCTGCTACGCGTGGCATGCGATTGAAGCGCAGCGCCCGCTGGGAAATAATGGCAAAGGCGATCACGACACCCGCAACGATCTGCATATAGATCCGAGGCATCGGGAAGGCGATACGCACAAAGTTCATGATCCAGAGGATCCAGAACACATGGAACGCAAGGGTGATCGCT
>Ga0316206_1001619_pt1 | contig 18817 bp, 15 predicted proteins | sample 6monthpyrite_MG_FD_204942 | JGI IMG/M metagenome (GOLD analysis project Ga0316206, IMG submission 204942) | Microbial mat bacterial communities from mineral coupon in-situ incubated in ocean water Damariscotta River, Maine, United States -... | ecosystem: Environmental > Aquatic > Marine >... | reverse complement strand
TCGTCTAAACTTATGGTATAACTATAGCATCTATACTTACTGGAAACGGTAATGAAAAACGCCACTACCCACACCCGAGCCGCTGCAGTGGCCGGTCAGTTTTACGACGATAATGCGCAACAATTATTAACCCATGTGCTGCAGTATATTGCGGATGCAAAACCCCCATTACCTGTTACCCCAAAAGCGCTCATTGTTCCCCATGCCGGCCATATTTATTCCGGCCCTATTGCCGCGAGTGCTTACAAACTACTCGAGCCCATTGCGGACATGATCAAACAGGTTATTTTACTTGGCCCATCACACCGCGTGGCGCTAACCGGAATCGCCACACCGGGTGTCGATTTTTTTGAAACCCCCTTAGGTAAAATAAAAATAAACACATCATTTTGCCAGCGAGCCGAACAACTCGACTTTGTTTCTGAAAACGCTCTCGCACATGAATACGAACACTCACTTGAGGTACAACTGCCTTTTTTACAGGTATTGCTAAATCAGTTTGAGCTTACGCCTTTAGTCGTGGGCGAGTGTAATAGTGAAGATATCGCTTCACTATTGAATTTATTTTTAGGCTCAAATGACACATTAATTGTTATCAGCACTGACCTCAGCCACTTTCACAATTACTCAATCGCAACTCGACAAGATCGCTTAACCTCTATCGCAATTGAAAACTTACAGCCACAAAAAATATCATACGAAGACGCCTGTGGTCGCAACCCGCTCAATGGTTTTCTGACTCTGGCAAAGCAACAGCAGATGCAGGTTAAATTACTGGATTTAAGAAACTCGGGGGACACTGCTGGTGACAAAAACCGGGTGGTGGGTTACGGGGCTTATGTCGCTTTTTAATCTAACTGATAGTGATAAAAATATTTTGCGCGATATTGCCAGGCAATCGATTGCCTATGGCTTAACAAACCAGCGCGCACTGCCCGTTAAAACCAGCGATTTCAGCCCTTTGTTACAAACCCTGGGAGCCAGCTTTGTCACCCTTAACTTACATCACCAACTGCGGGGATGTATCGGCACACTCGAGGCCCATCAAAGTTTAGTTAATGATGTTTCAGAGCACGCCTACGCCGCGGCCTTTGAAGACCCGCGCTTTAACCCCGTAACCGAAAACGAAATTAACCAGCTCGACATTCATATCTCCATTTTAACGCCGGCACACGCCATTCAATTTACATCTGAACAAGATTTACTAGAACAGTTACAGCCGGGAAAAGATGGTTTGATTTTACAGGCGGGGAGGCATAAAGCGACGTTTCTTCCGTCTGTTTGGGAGCAGTTAACGGCGTCGGTTGATTTTTTGAATCATTTGAAAGTTAAAGCCGGATTAAATAAAGCTGACTGGCCCGAGGACATACAGGTTTTGCGTTATAGCACGATTAGTTTTTGAGGGACAATATTGCGTCTTGATATTGCTTCTTGATACTGCTTCTTGATATTGAAGCTAAATTTTTCGTTTAGATATCTCGCTTGGATATTGGCCATTAAATAATAATAACCGATTAGCATTAATTCATTCGTACCGCCAAATTAAAAACCTTAAAACGATCGATCCACAGAATATCGCGCCAGATCTTGCAACGCCTGCTTATATTCCGACTCCGGTAAATGTGCCAGCTGCTGTATCGCTAACTCCGCTTCATTTCTGGCGGTTTTTTCAGTGTATTCAATTGCGCCGGTTTCTTTTATGGCTTTCATCACTGGCTCTAAATAATCCAGACCACCCTCTTCTATGGCTTTACGCACCACATCTGTTTGCTCTTTAGTGCCATTGCGCATGGCAAAAATCAGCGGCAAGGTGGGTTTGCCTTCCGCCAGGTCATCGCCAACATTTTTACCCATCTCTTCACTCGAAGAACTGTAATCCAGCACATCATCAATTAATTGAAAGGCGGTACCCAAATGCATACCATATGACGCCATGGCTTTTTCTTCGGCTTCGGGGCGCTCGCACAACACCGCACCCAAACGCGTAGCGGCTTCAAATAGCTTGGCGGTTTTTGCGTGAATCACGTCCAGATAGCGCTGCTCGGTGGTATCCGCATCGTGGCAGTTCATTAACTGCATAACTTCACCTTCGGCAATAACATTGGTGGTTTCAGCAAGTATTTGCATCACTTTCATGCTGTCCACATCCACCATCATTTCAAAGGCACGTGAATATAAAAAGTCGCCGACCAGCACACTCGCTGCGTTTCCAAAGAGCGCATTGGCGGTTGCCTTACCACGGCGTAACTCGGATTCATCGACCACATCATCGTGCAACAGGGTTGCGGTGTGAATAAACTCAATAATCGCCGACAAAGTGTGGTGGTGAGTGCCTTCGTAGCCATAGGCACGGGATGCCAATAAACTCAACATCGGGCGTAATCGCTTACCGCCGGAGTTAACGATGTAATGACTCAGCTGGTTCACTAGCACCACATCAGATGCCAGTCGTTGTTGAATTACATCATCCACCGCTTGCATATCCTGGGCGACGAGGGCTTTTAACTGGTCTACTTGCATGTTTATTCGAGCGCTTACTATCTAATGAAGTGGCGAATTATGGTGTATCACAACCTAAGTCTCAAGCGCCAACTGCCCCGCACTTCACGAATTGTGTGCTTTTTTCAATAAAAACCCCATTTCAAGTGCATTTAAGCTTGTTTATTGGTCGGCAAATCGCTACAATTCGCACCCTTTCTGAAAACAGAAAATAAACACGCCCACTTTGGCACAAATTTTAGGAGTTGTCCGGTATGTACGCTGTAGTTAAAACCGGTGGTAAACAATATAAGGTTACTGAAGGTGAATATCTGAAAGTTGAAAAACTGGAAGGCGCCGAGGGTGACTCAATTGAAATTAATCAGGTGCTAATGATCGCTGATGGCGACAAGCTAAAGATCGGTAGCCCAATATTAGACGGTGGTAAGGTAACTTGCGAGATTTTATCTCACGGTCGCCACAAGAAAGTTCATATTATGAAGTTTCGTCGTCGTAAACATCATCAAAAATGCACAGGGCATCGTCAGTACTATACTGAAATTAAAGTGACCAGCATCGCTGGTTAATTCCCTGCAATAACGAGGATTTAGAAATGGCACATAAGAAAGCCGCCGGTAGTACGCGTAACGGACGCGAGTCGGAAAGTAAACGCCTTGGCGTTAAAATGTATGGTGGTCAGGTAGTACTAGCTGGCAACATTCTGGTTCGTCAACGTGGCACACAGTTCCACCCTGGCGCCAACGTAGGCATTGGCCGCGATCACACGCTTTTTGCTAAGGCAGAAGGTAAAGTGTTGTTCGAAGTTAAAGGCCCAAAAAACCGTCGCACAGTGAGCGTGGTTGCTGCGTAAAGACGCATTGCTGGCTTCGGAATAACCGTCCACGCTTATACGCTGGACTGATACTTCGGGTCTAAGCAAACTCCAAAAACCCTGCTCTTGAGTTTTCATGGCAGGGTTTTTTTATGCCTTTGACTTTATTTGCATTAATATTAGCCCTAACATTGTCCTGATATTAGCGCTTAGTATTGAGCTTAGGCTATAATTTTTGTACCCCGATCACGAGCTTAAACTCGTGATAACTCGACCTATCATCCACCTGGATATGAATAAATGCGCTTTGTAGATGAAACCAAAATTCAAGTGATTGCCGGCGACGGCGGCAATGGCGTAGTCAGTTTTCGACGCGAAAAGTTTATTCCCAGAGGCGGGCCTGATGGCGGTGACGGCGGCGATGGCGGCAGCGTGTTTTTAATCGGCAGCCACGATTTGAATACGCTTTCTGACTTTCGCACCATCCGCACCTACACCGCCCGTCCCGGCACTAAAGGAGCCGGCCGTGGCATGACAGGCAAAAAGGGCGACGACCTGTATGTACAGGTGCCCAACGGCACCCTCGTATACGATGTAAACACCGAAGAGCTCATCGGTGATATTACTGAACACGAACAGACGCTCCTGGTCGCACAGGGCGGCTTTCACGGGCTGGGTAACACGCGTTATAAAAGCTCCGTTAATCGCACCCCTCGACAGTGTACAGAAGGCAGTGAAGGGGAGCGTCGAGAATTACGCCTTGAACTAAAAGTGCTAGCGGATGTGGGCCTACTGGGTCTGCCAAATGCGGGTAAGTCAACGCTCATTCGTGCGGTATCACATGCTCAGCCTAAAGTGGCCAACTACCCGTTCACGACTTTGCATCCTAATCTGGGGGTGGTAAATGTAGGGCCATCGCAAAGCTTTGTGATTGCCGATATTCCAGGGCTAATTGAAGGCGCCGCTGAAGGCGCCGGTTTAGGCGTACAATTTTTAAAACACCTCAGCCGGACGCGCATTTTATTGCATGTGGTTGATATCGCCCCCTTTGATCAGATGGATCCGGTGGAAAGTGCCGAGATTATTTTAAAAGAACTGGAAAAATACAACCCGCAAATGCTCAACGAGCCACGCTGGTTGGTTCTCAACAAAACTGACCTGCTACCAGATGAAGAAGCCGATGCGGTTTGCGATGACATTATCAAACGCATGAACTGGGACGGACCGAGTTATCGGGTTTCAGCGGTGGGAAAAAAAGGCACACAGGAATTAGTGTTTGATATTATGACGTATATTGAAGATGAAAAAGAGAAAATAAAAACAGCTGAAGCACAGGCCGACACTGACAGTTTAGATTAATCCTGACACTATATAATATTATTAACCTTCCCCCTTGAAAAAAAGGCGGACCGAGGGGAATTTTGATGCAAAAGTGTCAAGCACTAACAATCCAGTTTTCCCCTGGCCCCTCCTTTGCAATGAGAGGCACAACCTAAAAACACAAATTACAGCAGCCATGAAATCACGCCAACAACTCGCCGACTCAAAACGCTGGGTCATCAAAATCGGTAGCTCACTGGTCACAGACGATGGCCGCGGGCTAGATGAAAGCGCCATTAAGAGCTGGACTGAACAGATTGCCAGGCTGCGCAAACTTGGCAAAGAAGTACTGCTTGTCTCCTCCGGCGCAGTTGCAGAAGGCATGGTGCGCCTGGACTGGCAGACCCGCCCCGTGGCTCTGCACGAACTACAGGCTGCCGCAGCAGTAGGTCAAATGGGGTTAGTACAGACCTACGAATCCTGTTTTAAAACCCATGGCATTTTGAGCGCACAAATATTACTCACCCACGACGACCTGTCTGATCGTAAGCGCTATTTAAATGCCCGCAGCACATTGCGCTCATTATTAGACCTGGGCGTGATCCCTATCATTAATGAAAATGACACCGTGGCGACCGATGAAATTCGTTTCGGCGACAATGACACACTGGCCGCACTGGTCGCTAATCTGGTTGAAGCAGACACCTTAATTATTCTCACCGACCAGCAGGGCTTATTTAGCGAAGACCCGCGTAAAAACCCTGCTGCCGAATTCATTTCCACCGGTCAGGCAAGTGACGCCCGATTACACCAGATGGCCAGCAGTAGCGGTGGTGCACTCGGCCAGGGCGGCATGAGCACCAAACTCAGTGCCGCTCAACGTGCAGCTCGCTCCGGCACAGCGACTTTAATCACCAGCGGCCGCGATCAAAATGCCCTGCTGGAAATTATGAATGCAAACGAAAAAGGCACCTTACTGCTGCCCGACGATGAGCCCATGGCAGCTCGTAAACAATGGCTTGCCGGGCACTTAAAAGTCTGCGGTAAGTTAATGCTCGATGAAGGCGCAAGCCAGGTATTACTCCGCTCTGGAAAAAGCTTACTCTCGGTTGGCGTTACATCCGTTAGCGGCAATTTTGTGCGTGGCGAAATGGTGGCCTGCATTAACCACGAGGGCAAAGAAATTGCTCACGGGCTGGTCAATTACAATGTCATTGAAGCGGCTAAAATATGCGGCAAAGGCTCGAGCGAAATAGAAGCGGTGCTGGGTTATGTAGATGATGCGGAATTGATTCATCGAGATAATCTCGTTTTAGTTTAAATCGCTGCTTTTCACCGCATAAAACTCTTCGAAAATATTACGCTTAATCTAAAAATTAATTTTCCGCAGCTCCTGCCTTGCTAAGCGGGCCAAGCTTATTATTGCTCTGCCACTCAATCTCGCAAGACGCAGACTGAGGCACAAAAAAGGGAGGCCGAAGCCTCCCTTTTTAAACTGCAAATAAGTTTTGAACTTACTTGTAGTAACCAATCATAGTTTCTAATGAAGCCACTTTGATTTTGTCAGCTTGACCAGCAGAACCGAATGCTTCGAAACGAGCTTTACAGATGCCTTTCATTGCCGCAGTAGATTCTTTAAGGAATTTACGTGGGTCAAAGTTAGTTGGATTTTCCATCAGGTGACGACGCACAGAACCGGTAGATGCCATACGTAAGTCAGTGTCGATGTTAACTTTACGAACACCAGACTTAATGCCTTTAACAATTTCTTCAACCGGCACACCATAAGTTTGGCCCATGTCGCCACCGTGGTTATTGATAATTGCTAGCCATTCCTGTGGCACTGAAGATGAACCGTGCATAACCAGGTGAGTGTTTGGCAGTTTTGCATGAATTTCTTCAATGCGGTCAATACGTAAGATTTCACCGTCTGGCTCTTTAGTGAATTTGTAAGCACCGTGTGAAGTACCAATCGCAATTGCTAATGCATCAACGTTAGTTTGCTCAACGAAATCTGCTGCTTCTTCAACTGACGTTAACAGCATATCCAGATCTAGTTTACCTTCAGCGCCGTGACCGTCTTCTTCACCCATTTCACCGGTTTCTAATGAACCCAGGCAACCTAACTCACCTTCAACTGAAACACCGCCAGCGTGAGCCATTTTTACCACTTCTTTAGTGACTGCAACGTTATACTCAAAAGAAGCAGGCGTTTTCATGTCCGCTTCTAAAGAACCGTCCATCATCACTGAAGAGAAGCCAGATTGAATAGAGCGTAAACATACTGCTGGCTCAGAACCGTGATCCTGATGCATAACAACAGGAATATGCGGGTACATTTCAATTGCGGCAGAAATCAGGTGACGCAGGAATGGTTCGCCTGCGTATGAACGAGCACCCGCAGAACCCTGCATGATAACAGGACTGTTAGCTTCGTCAGCCGCCTGCATAATAGCGTGAACCTGCTCCATGTTGTTTACATTAAAGGCAGGCATGCCGTAGCTGTTTTCAGCTGCGTGATCTAGTAGTTGGCGTAATGAGATTAGTGCCATGTTATATACTCCTTAGTATTAAGGTTTGTTAAATTAAAAATAAATTAAAAAATTCGTTGGTAATCTGTATTCAAATTATTTATCGGGTGTTTCACATACGTCGCCAATCGTCACGACTTTCATATTATTCGTTCCACCACCGGAATCACCCAACGCATCGCCGCGGGTAATAATAATTCGATCACCGTCATTCACTATACCCTTCTCTTTTAACAGGCAGGCTACAGTTGAACTGATATTATAATCACCCACCTGATCAAAATCGATACTGGTCGGATACACACCGCGATAGAGCGTTAGCTTACGACGTGTGTGGCGATGACGGGTCATCGCATAAATGGGTATGCCAGAACTGATTCGAGACATCCACAACACGGTAGACCCCGACTCGGTTAATGCGGCAATGGCATCCACATTTAAGTGGTTTGCAGTATACATGGTTGCCATGGCAAGCGCTTCATCAACTCGTCCAAACGTGAGCTCCATGCGGTGGTCAGAAACCTTGGCGCGTGGATGCTGCTCTGCAGATTCACAAATTCGCCCCATCGCCTCTACGGTTTCAACCGGATAATTCCCGGCTGCCGTTTCGCCAGAGAGCATCACGGCATCGGTGCCATCGTGTACCGCATTAGCGACATCGAACACTTCTGCACGGGTGGGAATCGAATTTTCAATCATCGACTCCATCATCTGTGTCGCTGTAATAACGACACGATCCATTCTGCGTGCACGGGCGATCAGATCTTTCTGAATGGCGGGTAATTCAGCATCACCCACCTCAACACCCAAATCACCTCGGGCAACCATAATAGCATCAGATGCTTCAATAATTTCATCAATACATTCAAGGGCTTCTGCTCGTTCAATTTTAGAAACGATTGCACCGTGACCACCGGCATCACGCAACAGTTTGCGAGCCTGATGAATATCATCCGCCGATTTCGGGAACGAAACCGCAATATAATCGGCGTCCACTTTGGCCGCTGATTTAATGTCTTCTTTATCTTTATCGGTTAATGCCGGTGCAGACAAACCACCACCTTGCAGGTTAATGCCTTTTTTATCCGACAAATAACCACTGTGTGCAACAGTGCAGTTAATTCTTAAACCATCAACACTATCCACATCCAGTAACATGCGGCCATCGTCCAACACTAAACGATCTCCGGTTTTTACATCACCCGGTAAACTTTTATACGTAATCCCGACACCGTCTTTTGTTCCCGCTGTCGGATCCAGTTCTGCATCCAGAAAAAACTTATCGCCCTGCGTTAAATAAACTTTTTTATCAACGAAACGCTCTGTTCTAATTTTAGGCCCCTGCAAATCTGCAAGCACTCCCACAACACGGTTAAACTTATCGGCTGCTTTTCGTACCATATCTACACGATTAGCCTGCTCTTCATGACTACCGTGAGAATAATTTAATCGCACAACGTCCACACCCGCTTTAACCAATCTGTCGATGGTTTGCTGATCATCAGTGGCCGGACCCAATGTTGCTACTATTTTCGTTCTACGCAAGGGTAGAAACTCCTCTTTGTTTTTACTGCTCAATTACATTCTACTTCTATTAACTTTAACGTTTAAAAACGACTATCCGCTAAAGTTAGCCCCGCATATTAAGCAGGGCACAGCTTCAGCAAATAGTTTCGATGCGAAGCTTACAATCTAAATCTAAATCAAGAAATGACTCTCGAATTAGACCAGACAATTTAACTAGCCTTTTGCTCTTTCTTCTAAAATAGCAACCGCGGGTAATTCCTTACCTTCTAAAAATTCCAGGAACGCACCGCCGCCGGTTGAAATATAAGATACTTTGTCAGAAATATTATACTTATCAACAGCGGCTAAAGTGTCACCACCGCCGGCAATCGAAAATGCTGGCGATTCAGCAATCGCCATTGAAATGGCTTTAGTGCCTTCACCGAACTGATCGAATTCGAATACGCCAACCGGGCCATTCCATACGATAGTGCCAGCTTTCATAATCACTTCTGCCAACTCTTTTGCTGATTCAGGACCAATGTCAAAAATCATATCGTCATCGGCACATTCACTCACATTTTTTAATGTTGCTTCTGCCGTTTCTGCAAACTCTTTTGCACAAACAATATCCGTCGGAACCGGAATTGAACCACCACGGGCTTTCGCATCAGCCGATAATTTTTTCGCTGTATCGACTAAATCTTCTTCATACAGAGACTTACCCACATTATGGCCTTCAGCCGCAATAAAGGTATTAGCGATACCACCGCCCACAATTAACTGATCAACTACTTTAGAAAGCGACTCTAAAACCGTTAATTTAGTTGATACTTTAGAACCACCCACAATCGCAACCATCGGACGCGCTGGATTATCTAACGCTTTGCCTAAGGCTTCTAGCTCACCCGACAATAATGGACCGGCGCATGCAGTAGGTGCAAACTTTGCAGCACCATGAGTCGATGCCTGTGCGCGGTGAGCCGTACCGAATGCATCCATAACATAAACATCACATAAAGAGGCATAGGCTTTAGATAATGCTTCATCGTTTTTCTTTTCGCCTTTATTGAAACGGCAATTTTCTAAAATAACCACTTCGCCATCCGCAATTTCTGGAGCCGAATCAAGGTAACCTGTAATTAATTTAACTTCTTTACCTAACGTTTCTGTCAGGTAATCTGCAACCGGCTTTAATGAAAACTCAGCGGCTGGCTCACCTTCAGTTGGACGCCCAAGGTGAGACATCAACATCACTTTTGCACCGGCTTCGATGCAATGCTTGATGGTTGGCATTGACGCTTCGATTCGTTTTGCGCTAGTCACTTTGCCATCTTTAATCGGTACGTTTAAATCCTGACGAATTAACATACGTTTACCCGCTAAATCTAAATCCGTCATCTTTATTACTGACATGGAATACTCCTAAATATTTTTTATAAATTTTAAAAAACTGTTTGTTAAATTTTTACTTAACAAACAATTCTTACTTACTTTAATTCTTAGCGGGTTTTGTTTTCAAGCCAAACGACACTTGTTCTAGCACGCATAACTTTGCCGCTATTATTTTGCATTCATCAGGGCAATCGTTGTATCAATCATGCGATTTGAAAAACCCCACTCATTGTCATACCACGAACACACTTTTACTAAATTATCGCCTATCACCCGGGTGAGTGACGCATCAAAATTTGATGTGGTACTGGTGTGATTAAAATCCACCGACACTAACGGTGCCTCACTGTAATCCAGCACCTTGCCATCTGCTGCTTCTTTCATAATGGCATTAATTTCTTCCACCGTTGTATTGCGACTGGCGGTAAACGTTAAGTCAATTAATGATACATTAATGGTTGGCACGCGCACCGCAAAACCATCAAGCTTGCCATTTAATTCCGGAACCACTAAGCCGATTGCGGCCGCGGCTCCCGTTTTAGTTGGAATCATCGAACTGGTCGCTGAGCGCGCTCTGCGTAAATCCGTATGATAAACATCCGTTAACACCTGATCATTCGTATAGGAATGAATGGTTGTCATCAAACCATTATCAATACCAATTTTATCATTGATTGGCTTAACCATTGGCGCCAGACAATTGGTCGTGCAAGACGCATTTGAAATAACCGTATCCGTGGCTTTCAATGTATCGTGATTGACACCGTATACAATCGTCGCATCCACGCCGTGTCCACCGGGCGCAGAAATAATGACTTTTTTCGCGCCGCCTTCAAGGTGCATAACGGCTTTCTCTTTACTGGCAAAAATGCCAGTGCACTCAAGCACCACATCAACGCCCAATTCACCCCATGGCAACTGCGACGGTTCTCGCTCGCCCAGCACCCGAATCTTATCGCCATTAACGACCATGTAATCGCCATCAACATGCACATCACCAGGGAAGCGACCGTGAGCGGTATCATATTGCGTTAAGTGCGCATTGGTATAAGAATCACCCAGGTCATTAACCGCCACAACCTGCACTTCATCTGTACGACCCGATTCATAAATCGCGCGCAAAATATTGCGACCGATGCGTCCGTAACCGTTAATAGCAACCTTGATTGCCATGATGTTTACCTTTTTATTTATCGTTAACGAATTAACGATAAATGTAATGAGTTAGACCTTATTATCATATTGATAATATTATAGGATCTTCATTTAAACTTATTTGCTAAATAAATTTTCAAGCAATTATTTATTACTTCAATTAATTTATATTACGAAATTCACGTGTCTTGCTTAGCTTTAAGCCACTGGATTCCTGCCTACGCAGGAATGACAAACATGCTTAATGCTCTCATTCGAATATTCAAATTTACTTGGAAAATAAGTCTAAAGGGGCGAATAAAATTCAGCCCCTAAAAACTGTTAATGACCTCGCCATTTTCACAACGAAGTCATTAATTAAGTGAAGATTTTGTCCGAGAGCAAGGCGGAGGATAATTTTGAGATGCTGAGCGCACGCTAGTGCGTGATGCATTCAAAATTATCCGAACAACGCCGCTATCGGACAAAAGCTTCGCTTAATTTGCTGCTACGTGCTCTACGAAGCGAAGCATGTTGCAAGTGTAACCATATTCATTGTCATACCATGAAACTAGCTTCACGAAAGTACCGTCTAATGCAATACCGGCTTCTGAATCGAAGATTGAAGAGAAGCTGCAACCACGGAAATCAGTAGAAACCACTTTCTCATCGGTATAACCCAGAGTCTTGCTGATATCACCATTTTCAGATTGTGATTTCATTTCAGCACAAATTTCTTCGTATGTTGCCGCTTTCTCTAACTCAACCGTTAAATCAACAACAGATACATCAGAAGTAGGTACACGGAAAGCCATACCGGTTAATTTGCCGTTAAGTTCTGGAAGCACTACGCCAACCGCTTTAGCCGCGCCAGTAGAAGATGGGATGATGTTTTCTAAAATACCACGACCACCGCGCCAGTCTTTCTGAGAAGGACCATCAACTGTTTTCTGAGTTGCAGTAGCAGCGTGAACCGTCGTCATAAGACCACGCTTGATGCCCCACTTGTCATTGATAACTTTAGCCATTGGTGCAAGGCAGTTAGTTGTGCAAGATGCAGCAGATACGATAGCCTGGCCTGCATATTCGTTGTGGTTAACACCGTATACGAACATTGGAGTCGCATCTTTAGAAGGTGCTGATTGAACAACTTTCTTAGCACCGGCTGTGATGTGAGCCTGGCAGCTTTCTTCTGTTAAGAAGAAACCCGTACAATCGATAACTAACTCAGCGCCAACTTCATTCCACTTAAGGTTAGCTGGATCACGCTCTGCAGTTAAACGGATTTTCTTGCCATCAACGATCATTGAATCGTTATCAGATGAAACATCACCTGGGAAGTTACCGTGAACTGAATCGTACTTAAGCATATATGCTAAGTAATCAGGTTCTAATAAATCGTTAATACCTACAATTTCGATTCCTGGGAAATCGTTTGTTACTGCACGGAATACCATACGGCCGATACGACCAAAACCGTTAATGCCTACTTTGATAGTCATGTTTATTTTCCTCGGTTAATAATTTTATAAAAATATTCAAAAAACTTCGTCGCCCCGAATGCGTGTGTCGGAGCCTAATAACATTAAATATTTAACGTCACTCAATCCCCGACACAGGCACTCGGGAAAGACAGAATTTACTTTGTTATCCCCGCATCAGGCAGGGACAACAAATTCACTTATGCACAAACCTTGTCGATAGCTTTGCCCACATTCTCAGTGGTAATGCCGAAGTGCTTAAATAATTCAGGTGCTGGTGCAGATTCACCAAATGAAGACATACCAACAACTGCACCGTTAGTACCCACATACTTCCACCACGCATCCATAATTGCCGCTTCAACCGCAACACGCGCAGTGACTGCTTTAGGTAATACTGATTCTTTGTAAGCATCATCTTGCTGTTCAAATACTTCAACACAAGGCATCGATACAACACGCACTTTTTTGCTTGATGCTTTTGCCGCTTCCATTGCTAATGAAACTTCAGAACCGGTTGCAATTACAATTGCATCGGGTGTGCCGTCAGTATCTTTTAATACGTATCCACCTTTAGCAACGTTAGCGATTGTTGCCGCATCACGTTCCTGGAAAGGCAGCCCCTGACGAGAGAAGATCAATGTAGAAGGGCGTGATTTATTGATAATGGCATCTTTCCAGCAAACCGCCGTTTCAACGGTGTCACATGGACGCCATACCGCCATATTTGGAATCATACGCAGGGTAGGAATTTGCTCAACAGCCTGGTGAGTCGGACCATCTTCACCCAGACCAATCGAATCGTGAGTATAAACGAAGATGCTTTGAATTTTCATTAATGCCGCCATACGCAATGCATTACGCGCATACTCAGAGAACATTAAGAAAGTTGCACCGTAAGGCAATAAGCCACCGTGTAAAACAACACCGTTCATGATTGCGCTCATACCAAATTCGCGCACACCATATGAAAGGTAGTTGCCCGCGAAATTCATTTCAGCAGAACCGTGATTATCATTGATACGTACGCTTGCCGCATTGAACGTGTTGTTAGATGGTGTTAAATCTGCAGAACCACCCAGGAACTCAGGCAGCATGGGAGCAAAGCCATCGAGTGCACCTTTAGATGCAGCACGTGTAGCCGGTGATTCTGCTTTATCGTTAACAGCAGCAATAAACTTGTCGGCTTCAGCTTCGAAACCAGCAGGTAAGTCACCTGCCATACGACGTGTAAATTCTGCAGCTTCAGCTGGGAAAGCCGCTGCGTATGCTGCGAATTTTTCATCCCATGTTGTTTCAGCTGCTTTACCTGCTTCTTTCGCATCCCAACCCGCATAAACCTCATCAGGAATCACAAAGGGTTCGTGACCCCAGCCCAGATTTTCGCGAGTTGCCGCAATTTCGTCATGTCCTAATGCTTCACCATGAACGTTATGACCACCTTCTTTGTTTGGTGCGCCTTTACCGATAACGGTATTACAGCAAATCAATGTCGGCTTAGCGGTTTCAGCAATGGCTTGCTCAGTCGCTTTTTTGATTGCATCTGCATCATGGCCATCAATACTGATAACCTGCCAGCCGTATGCTTCAAAACGCTTAGGCGTATCATCGGCAAACCAGCCACCCACGTTACCGTCGATAGAGATATTATTGTCATCGTAGAAACAGATTAATTTACCCAAACCGAAAGAACCTGCCAGTGAGCAGGCTTCGTGTGAGATACCTTCCATTAAGCAACCATCACCCAGGAATACATAGGTTTTGTGATCAACGATTTCATGGCCGTCTTTATTGAACTGAGCAGCCATCACTTTTTCAGCCAGCGCCATACCAACCGCATTCGTCACACCCTGGCCTAATGGACCCGTTGTAGTCTCAATGCCCGCAGTGTAACCATACTCAGGGTGACCCGGCGTCTTAGAATGTAATTTTCGGAAACTCTTAAGGTCATCAATTGACAAGTCATAACCTGATAGATGTAAAACCGAATAAGGCATCATAGACGCGTGACCATTAGACATAACAAAGCGGTCACGATCAGCCCATTTAGGGTTAGTCGGATTATGCTTTAAAAAGTCGTTGTATAGCACTTCAGCTATATCAGCCATACCCATAGGTGCACCAGGATGCCCAGAATTAGGTATTTGCACAGCATCCATAGTCAGGGCGCGGATGGCATTCGCAAGTTGTATGCGTGATGACATAGGAGGTTCTCCAATCAAGTTTTAAAATTTGCGTTACTGAGCCTTACACTCAATAACAAGAATCTGGTTAATTAACGGTGTCAGGTAACTTTGACGCTGGGATTTCACCCACATTAATAAAGGGGCGCTATTTTCCCTTACTTCGAGGCATTCGGCAACCGTATCGTTAGAATTCATTCCGATTCAGCCTACTTTCAGGCTCTGCGAGCACTAGCTGCTAAATTGAACACTTAATTAAATGCATATATTTCAACAGGATACAGGTCTACGCGATCAACGCTTGAGCAAATATGTTTTATTTACCCATAAAGAAAAGCTAAACAAAACCGACTAAACTCCCCAACTGAAAACCACTTCGCCCTTATCGACCACAATGACGCCCACAATGATGCCCAGCAATAACATCCAGTAATGACGCCCAGTAACGACACCCAGTAACGACACCCAGTAACGACCGCCAGCATTGAGCCTGAAGTCAGCAGCAAATTTTAGCCTGCCAGCCGCGCCAGCCGGCTATCTTTACACTCTCCAGTTAACGGCCTTTGCACTTTCCCATTTAGCTGTCTTTCCACTTTTAGCTGTCTTTCCACTTTATAGAACAACCCATGCTCGCAATTTGCTCAACCGGCCCCTTACCTGTTTCAGCCACTTCTTTCATGCCTTCAAACAAATCACGCTTCACATCTTGCGCCGCCGCTTCTTTGCGACTTTCATCAAGGCGCCCCCGGTACTGCAGCTTCAAATCTGCGTTATAGCCAAAGAAATCGGGTGTGCACACCGCGCCATACGCCTTTGCCACCTGCTGGGTTTCATCCATTAAATAAGGAAAATCAAAACCAAACTCATCCGACACTTTACCCATATTCGCAAACGAATCCTCTTCATACTCCGTCGGATCATTAGACATAATCGCCACCGTATTGACCCCTAAGGCTTTCAACTCACGGGTGTCGCGCACAATACGCTCACGAATCGACTTTACGTAAGGACAGTGATTGCAAATAAACATCACCAATAAACCCTTTTTACCCGCACACTCAGCCAGGCTCCAGCTTTTGCCATCAACACCGGGCAGAACAAAATCAATTGCCGGTAGCTCAAACTCGCACACCGGGGGTTGTAGACTCACCATTTTATTCTCCTCTATTTATTATTCGCCGCCACCTTGCCACCGTTCATAGGCACAGGTAAACCCCTATTTACAAAGGCATCAAACAAAACCCCGTCGCGCTTAAAAATTAATCACCAGGTTCATAGTCAAACGCTGATATACATGCTAAAATTCGGAGTTCAGTTTTAAAAACCTTGTAATCTTTAGCGGAAGAACATGAGCCAGCAAAAAAAGCAGCCCAAAGTCCTGAAAACAAAAACCAGTAAAGCGGTAGAGGCAGAACCAGGGCAGGAGCAGGGCGCTCCAGAAGGCGTAGTCAATGCGCCTCAGGATAAACAATCCTTATTAAAGCAGTTAATTGCCAAGGGCAAAGAGCAGGGCTACCTGACGTATGCCGAGGTCAATGACCACCTCCCGGAAGAAATTGTTGACCCCGAGCAGGTTGAAGACATTATCAACATGATTAATGACATGGGCATTACAGTTCATGAAGTTGCACCTGATACCGAATCGCTCGTACTAACTGATGCCAGTGCAACCGATGACACCGCAGCCGAAGAAGCCGCGGCAGCTCTCGCCTCCATCGAAAATGAATTTGGCCGCACCACCGACCCCGTTCGCATGTATATGCGCGAAATGGGTACCGTCGAGCTGCTCACCCGTGAGGGTGAAATTTCAATCGCTAAACGCATTGAAGAAGGCCTCAAGCAAGTTATGTTTGCACTGGCCACCAACCCTCGCTCAGTACATCAGGTTTTAAAAACCTACGAATTAGTTGAAGCCGAAGAAGCCCGCCTAACTGATTTAATCAGCGGCTTTCGCAGTGACGACAGCGACGAGATTGCACAGCCCGCTTCTGGCCCCGCCGATGAGCGCGACGACGAAGAAGAAGTTATCGATACCGGCCCTGACCCCGAAAGAGCAAGAGATCAGTTTAAGTTACTCGACAAGTCATATAAAAAAGTTTTAAAGGCGCTCGAGAAAAAAACCAAAACAAAAGCCAAGTCTCGCGAAGAAATGTCAGAAATTTTTATGGAATTGAAATTCCTGCCTGCCATTATTATCGCCATGACCAAAGAGCTGCGCAGCACCATTGATCGCGTTCGCACACTTGAACGCCACATACTTAACCTGTGTGTAAATAAATGTCATATGCCACGCAAAACATTTATTCAGTCGTTTCCCGAAAACGAAACCAACCAGAAATGGATTGAACAGTTTTTAGAGGGCCACGAATACTCAGACGCACTGGATGAATATGCGGCAGAAATCAAGCAAACCCAGCTCAAGCTTTCTTTGCTAGAAAAAACCTACGGTTTAGAAATAACCGACATTAAAGAAATTAATCGCAAGATGTCTATCGGCGAAGCGAAAGCGCGCCGTGCGAAAAAAGAAATGGTTGAAGCCAACTTACGTCTGGTTATTTCAATCGCTAAAAAATACACCAACCGCGGCCTGCAATTCCTCGATTTAATTCAGGAAGGCAACATTGGCTTAATGAAAGCCGTAGACAAATTTGAATACCGCAGAGGTTACAAATTTTCAACCTATGCAACCTGGTGGATTCGTCAGGCGATCACAAGATCTATAGCCGACCAGGCTCGCACCATTCGTATTCCGGTTCACATGATTGAAACCATCAATAAACTGAATCGAATCTTCCGCCAGATGCTACAGGAAAAAGGTCGCGAACCGACGCCTGAAGAACTCGCAGAAAAAATGGAAATGCCCGAAGACAAAGTGCGTAAAGTCCTTAAAATTGCCAAAGAACCTATCTCAATGGAAACGCCAATTGGCGATGACGAAGATTCAAACCTGGGCGACTTTATTGAAGACATTAACATTATGTCTCCCGTCGATTCCGCCACTGGCGAATCATTACGCGAATCGACTAAAGACATTTTATCTACGCTTACACCACGCGAAGCAAAAGTACTACGCATGCGCTTTGGCATCAACATGAACACTGACCATACTTTGGAAGAAGTGGGCAAACAGTTTGATGTAACCCGTGAACGTATTCGTCAAATTGAAGCGAAGGCTCTGCGCAAATTGCGCCACCCTTCTCGCGCTGAAAATTTGCGCAGCTTTATTGGTGAAGACAACGAAAACCATTAAAAAATAAAATTTTAACTTGTTGTTACGCACATTATATTTATAATGTGCGTTTTTATTGGGCAGCTAAATCGTTTAATAAAAAATATTCAGGCAAAACTGAATTAATAAAAATAAGGGCCCGTAACGGGGCACTGAAAGCGCAAGGTGGAGCGTCCGACTTATAATCGGCACTAAACCACATTGCACAAACGGAGAAAACCACTTCGTTTTATTATAAAAAATAAGGGCCCGTAGCTCAGTTGGTTAGAGCGTCCGACTCATAATCGGCAGGTCGAGTGTTCGAGTCACTCCGGGCCCACCATTTTCACCCCTTCTCGGCGCTTGTGTGCACGAAACTATAACTTGGCCTCTTTGGCCAGTTTATGGTTACTGTGAAAGCATAAACTGGCCAAATAAATCTATAAGGCTACATAACTCAAATTGCACGAGAGGTCACCTAACACCACAAAGCAGTCATTAAGAGTTTGTTTATATTGTAACCAGTTGGGTTTGTTAATTAGGTATACTCTCACCAGTTTCCCATAGTTTCGCTCCAAATCAGCTATTTTGTCAGTGTCACGATTATCTGCAATGTACAACGGGGCAAAAAATTACTAAATCATTGATTATTAGACAAATTTAATGATATAACGAGACACGGGGTCTCGTTAATTCAACTGTTAGCTGCACAAGAGAGAAATCATGACAGAAGAACAACCTAAAGCGCA
>Ga0316206_1001618_pt1 | contig 18823 bp, 18 predicted proteins | sample 6monthpyrite_MG_FD_204942 | JGI IMG/M metagenome (GOLD analysis project Ga0316206, IMG submission 204942) | Microbial mat bacterial communities from mineral coupon in-situ incubated in ocean water Damariscotta River, Maine, United States -... | ecosystem: Environmental > Aquatic > Marine >... | reverse complement strand
TTACTAACAATGATCGTAACTTCATCACCTTGTTTGACAGTAAATTTTTCCATACTGAAATTAGGCGCAACCGACCACATATAGATACGTACTTTTTTCCCGTCACGTATAATTTTAGAATCAACCGTTAGTTTAACTTTATCCTTCTTGGCCTGAGCACTAACATCAGCCCACATACGGTCACCCTTGGTCCATATAGAATCGGGGTTAACGATATCAGCACGGACAATGATACAGTCATGAGGCTCGGCGTATGTAGGCCCATCATGCACGACTTTCATTTTCTTACCTGAGATATCAATCAACTGCTCGTTCTCCGGTTTCATTGGACCGGCATTAATATAGCGATCCTTGGAAAACTTGTTAAGAGACACCAGCCACTTTCCATCTGCTTCTTTCGTTTCACCCATGGTTGTATGGTTATGACCTGGCTGATAATGAACGTCGACCTTTTCAAGGATAGGATTAATCTTTTTCCCTTTATGCTTTTTCCCTTTATAGGCATCAATGGCTTTCTGGATATTCCACTTCACCGCCTGACTATCAAGGAATAATGTCGTGAAAGCATTACCTTTACCATCAAAAGCTGTATGCAGTGGCCCAAGCCCTAACTCGGGTTCAGCAACGACCGTGTCTCGTGGCTTGATCTTGTTTTTAAACAAATCGGGTAAGCGGGTCACATCTATAACCGTGACCGTTGGAGACAATTTTCCGTTAAAAACCACATGACGGCCATCCGGAGCCGTATTACAACCATGAGGACTGTTTGGAACAGGAATATAACGGGTATATTTCGAACCCTTACGGCCATCAAGTACCGGCACACCATTAATTTTCCTGAAATCACCGGCCTTGACACCAGCTTCAATAGCCTTGATATCAAATACAACAGCCCAGTCACGTTCAGCTGAAATCATACCACTCAGATTAACGGCGCCTTCACTGTTATAACAGGTAGAGAATGCATACAACCCCTGATAATCTGCATCACAATTATCCAGATTGCCATCGACCATAACCTGCCATGCCACTTCCATTTTATCACCATCAATAGCAGTAAAAATGGCATGATATTTCTTCGGATCATCAAGTACGCTACCATCATTAGGGATTGGCACACGATGCTCACCATTAGCAAATACATATCCTGTCCGTGGATATTTTTGCGGACGCAAACCATGAATATCTGAAGCATTTGGAATTTCGATGATCTTGTCACACTTCATCACATCACAGCGGACACGCGCAACACGCGTATTGGCTTTATCATTCATGAACAGATAGCGACCATCATAGGTTCCATCTGTAAATGACATATGCGGATGATGTAAGTCTCCGTTTAGCCAGACACCACCCCGGTTACCCGAATCAAGAAACTTTTTAGTTTCAGGTAACAGACCATCACGAAGAATCTTGCGACTCTCATTAGTCTGCCCCCAACCTGATGCACTGCAACGATTGAATACAGGCACACGCATTAATTCACGCATTGAAGGTATACCCAGAATGCGCATTTCGCCTGCCTGACCGCTACTCCAGAACCCATAGTATTCATCCAGATCACCCGGTGCTACTTCAGATTTATTTTTTGCAGCAGCCAATGCAGCTTTCGGTGTCATCATACCGAAACCCGTCAAACCTGCCAGACCACCAATACCAGCCAACGTTGCCAGTTTTGCTGTTCCACCAAATAACTGACGTCGTGTCATAAGAACTTCATCAGTTTTTTTGCTATCAGACTTATTATCATTTCTGCTCATTAGTCTTCTCCATTTTTATACCCGCTATTAATGCAGGCGAAACAATTAATCTCTGGCACTGCCAGAGCAATACACCCAAAAAATACTTTTGTCATTTTTACCTGAACTGCATTCACTCCATTATGTTTTTTTAAAAAATTATTTATTTTTAGCCGGTTTACTATGCATTTGTTGTCGTTCTTTTTTCAGCCGTTTCTGTATAACCACCGGACAAGCATGATCATCAGAATAAACCACCTGGCAATGCAGGCAGTACAAACACTCATTTACATTGATATAACCCTCATGAGGTATCGCCTGAACCATACATTCGTTACCACAACGCTGACAGGGAGCTCCGCATTCTTTATATCGTTTAAGCCAGGCAAACATTCGCATTCTGCCTGGAATAGCCAATGCTGCACCCAAAGGGCATAAATACCGACAATAGAATCGCTCAATAAAAATACCTGGCAAGATAACTGCCAACGCAAAAATAACGTAAGGCCACTCACGAATAAATTTCAAAATAATAACTGTCTTGAATGGCTCTACTTCAGCCAGACGTTCTGCCCACTCCAGCGAGTACAGGGAAAACCCGAACAATAAAAGAAATATTAAATACTTGAATGTCCAGATGCGCTCATGAATAGCCCATGGCACCGTGATTTGCCTGATTTTAAATACTTTAGCAATCCGGTTGATCAATTCCTGCAACGCTCCAAAGGGACATAACCAGCCACAGTAAGGCCCACGCCCCCAGAATAACAATGCTGCGGCCACTGAACCCCACAGAATAAAAATAAGTGGCTCCATCAGGAAGTACTCCCAGTCAAAACCACTCACCAGTGCATTAAACATGGCCAGAATATTGACAACGGATAACTGGGCATTGAAGTACCAACCGATACCAAACAGCGTAAAGATAAGAAAACCGGTACGAACCTGAACAGTCAGCCTGGGACGTTTAACTAACCAGTCCTGGAAGAAAAAGATCATTGTCAGTATCATCAGCGCCAGCATCAGCACGACAACTTCAACTATCTTTATTTCCCACATCTTTTTCCAGATCGATTTTGTTTTCTCCGACAGGCCTGTTGATAATTCTTTGCTATCAACCTTCTTTACTTTCTCAAAAACCAGATATTTTTCTGGTGTCCGATAGTCAATATCAAACGTCATAAACACTTTATTTGTCGGCCCGATATTTCGGCCAACCAATAATTCGAGTTTCCAGGGTAAAGCAGCATTAAATTTATAGTCCGCAGGTGTTCTGAATAAGTCGACATCCTTCAGTTCGGGGGAACCTTCTGCAGCCAATTTTCGTAAACGTTTATGATAGCGATCATGAAAACGAATAGAATTATCACCCTGAATAATATGAAAACGATCAAAAATACCCCCTCGTACATAACCTGATCCCTTGAATGAAAAACGACCATCACCTGCCAGTAATATTGCCTGCTCACCTGGCTGTAGTTTTTTCAGAAGATTACGGTATTCACTTTCACCTAATAAACTACGACCAATACTGGGAATAGAAACCACAGCAGCATAAAGCTCGATAAAAACTTCATTCGCCTCACCTTCTTCAGGGAAATCGAGTGCACGTTGATCTTTTGATTTAGTAAAGGCCTGATTGATTTGTCCCAGCGTAATTTTTAATCTGCGTACAGAACCTTCGTTAACGAGTGTCTGCCAGTCTTTAACCACACTAATACCCGAATTCACCGATACGACAGGACCTGCAGCCTTACGTTCAGCTTTAAGTCCTGATAAACCATAATTTCGTGCAACTTTTATGGCGCTACGCAGAATATTGTCATCCATCACCATGACTGTCACCGTAGCACCTGATACAGCATCAACCTCATTACTCTGTGTGCCACGGACTAATTCACCGATATCCAGTCCCTCATATTTCTTAAGTACTGCCGTAATACGTTTTTCAGGGATACCAATCAAGACAATCGGCTCATGATGCTCAACCAGTAATACTTTCCTAATAATTCCCTGCATATCTATGGAAACAAGTTGATGTATCGGTTTCCCTGAATAGCCGGTTGTATTCACGTAATCTGAAGTCAGGAATACAAAGCCAAGCTGCTGACCTTGTTTAAAGACGGGGGCCACCACAGGATCACCTGTCGGGATTCCTATTTTATCCGCCCCCGGAAAGATCTTCTGAAGTTTAACCGCATCAAGAAAACGTGGAAGTTCGGAACTTGCCTGAGCAACACCCACAATGACCCATTGAGTCAGCAACAATAAAAATACTAATCGAATAACCTGCCGCAAGCTGGAAATCATATGTAAACTTCTAATAAGTTTGTGTCGTGAGTGTCATTATTCATATAGCCAGACTAAGCTTTCAAAATTCATGATGAGCAGGGACATAGCATTTCAACAAGAAATTTTATGCTACACTAAATAATCCTTAATGTGCGACAATTTGCCGCAGGTTATCATGATATAGATCAATTTCTGATCATTATCAAGATGTAAAGTATGAGACTTCCTGGAGTATCAGAAAGCATGCTACCAACAAACATAAAAAATACCCAAGATCTGATGTCTGTCGCGTTACATGCAGAGCGCAAAGCTATTCAAAATTACTCCCGACTAGCCAAAAAAATGCATGATGGCGGTAATAAAGCTGCCGCAGCCCTGTTCGAACGCATGATACTCGAAGAACAGGATCACGAACGTATGCTGCTGGAATGGATGAAAAAGGAAGGCATCGAAGAAAACAATCATGTCGACACGATAAGCTGGCACGACCCAAATATTTCAACAACTTACAATAAAGAGGCTCAAAACCCTGACCATAGCTCTGCATACAGAGCCCTGGCCTTTGCAGTACACAATGAAGAAGCCGCATTTAGTTTCTATGCACATGTCGCTGCGCATTCTGATAATCATTCAGTACGTCAGTTTGCAGAACTGCTGGCTCATGAAGAATTAGGCCATGCTGCCCTGCTCAGGGCCGAGCGCCGAAAAGCCTATCATGCTGAACGTGATACCCGCATGACTGAACCACAACTTGACCCTGCCACCATTCATAATGAATCAGATTTATTAGCTGCCGCTATACATATTGACCGTTATCTGGCCAATGAAATGAATCTGATTTCCGAGGATGCTCACAAACTGGACTCACTCATCAAAGTTACGCAACAACAAATCGGTAATTATGAAAATGACCTGAGTAGAAAAAAACCTCCAGGAAAAGCCATCACCAGAAATCTTGAACAACTTGCGCTATATAATACCTACATGAAAAAGAAATACAGCTCTCCCGAATCAGGTTTGCAGCGACTATGGGCCTGTTGCGACCGAAGCTTTTCCTTCTACGATACGATTGTTGAAACAACTGAGAATGAAACGGTTATGCTGACCGCACAAAAATTGACGTCATCAGCACTTGATCGAATCGGCATTTTGAAACAGATCCTTGGCGATTCACCCATATCAGACTGACACCAACTCTATATAAGTTAACCCCATATCCGGTAATTGCTTTTTTCCATACCCAGTCTCGCATAAACGCTCTAAAATAAAGCTATCATACAACGATTTCTTGCTAACACCGCCATCAAAATTAAATTATATTATATTTTTCAATGGCTTATGTAAAAAGCAGTGTTTATGTGGATCTATTGTCAGAACATTTAATCTTTATAATAATTAGTAACTACTAAAAACAGGATTGATCTGTGAATCATTTATGGCCTGAAAATCTGAGTACATTCAATGCAGCTCAACTGCATACGCTACAGCAACAACTATTACCCGGATTCCAGCAATTACTGGATCGGGAAAAGATACCCCATGAATCCGGTATTATTTCCAACTTTGCCGGGCTCTACCTTCCATTAGCAGCGTGGTTGGCTGGGCAGCACAATGACCAGACAGTCATCATTGGTATCAATGGTGCCCAGGGTTCTGGCAAATCGACCCTGACCAATATACTCGCCGAATTACTGGAAACAGGCTTCAATAAAAAGGTAACAACTCTCTCTATTGACGATCTTTACAAAACCCGCCGACAGCGACAACATATGGCACAGAACATTCACCCTCTTTTTGGCACTCGTGGTGTACCCGGAACACATAATATAGACATGGGACTACAGCTATTCAAAGATCTCAAACAGGCACAATTAAATGATGACATATACATACCTCAATTCAATAAAGTAACAGATGACCAACACAAAAAATCAGACTGGAAAAAAATATCTATGCCTGTTGATATTATTTTATTTGAAGGCTGGTGTGTAGGTGCATTACCTGAACATGATGACACGCTGACTTTACCCATTAATGCACTCGAAGAAAAAGAAGACCCGCATTGTATATGGCGAGAATATGTCAACCAGCAACTCGCCGGTCCATATCACGAGCTTTTTTCCCAAATCGATTTATTAATTATGCTGGCTATCCCTGATATGAAACATATCTTTGACTGGCGTCAACTACAGGAACGAAAACTTAAACAAACCCTGTCCGGCACTGACTCAAAACATGATCAACAGCTAGATGATAACGATCAGCTACAACGATTTATTATGCATTTTGAACGCATCACCCGAGCATGTCTGAATGAAATGCCGCAAAGAGCAGATATTGTCCTGAAACTCGATAACCAACACCAGGTCTCAAGAGTAACCAGCAGAACAGGCCAATGAATAAACTGACTGGCTTTACCGATCCAGATAACACTTTACTGGATCATCATAACTATGAATGGAAGTCGGCATCAGCCGCGATTAATTAGCTACAAAGGCTCAAGAGGAGTAAGATCATCAATTTTTTTAATTATAACGCTTCATTTTTCTCTGAAGTAATATAAAGCCAGATGAATCCTGATACACCCGCTATAATAGAAGCCAGAAGCACGCCTGTTTTAGCCATTAACAAATCTTCAGCAGAATGCGCAAAACCCAGTTCAGCAATAAATATCGACATTGTAAAACCAATACCCCCCATGAGTCCTACGCCAACAATATGCTTGAAATTCAAACCCTGAGGCAAAGATGCTAGCCCTAGTTTTACTGCGACCCAGGAAAAACCCGCAATACCAACAAGTTTCCCAACAACCAATCCAATTGTGATGCCCATGGATACCGGATGTGTGACAATACTACTAAAGGAAGACCAGTCAACAGGAATACCTGCGTTAGCTAAAGAAAATACAGGAATAATAATATATGCGGATGGCAGATGCATTGTACGTTCCATAACTTGCGCAGGTGCCTGTACTAATTTCACGCCTTCTCCCAGCGCCCGAACCCGGGAACGTAATTCATCATTTTTAATGATATTCGTTTCATTTCGGAAAGCCTGCTTAATTTGCCCCGCCATTTCATTAATATGTAAAAGAAGACGAGCTGGCTCAAACTTGGGTCGCATTGGAATGGTAAAAGCCAACATAATACCGGCAAGTGTTGCATGCACGCCACTTTTCAACATTGCGACCCAAAGCACTATACCTAATAAAACATAAGGTAGCGGGCGCCGAATACCGCCAAGATTCAACGTAACTAAAAACCCAACCATAACAGCCGCAATCACTAATGCCTGGACATTTATTGTTTCGGTATAAAATATTGCGATAACAATAACTGCACCTAAATCATCTACAATTGCCAGAGCAACAAGAAATGTTAATAAGTTTTTCGGGATTCGTTTACCTAATAGTGCTAAAGCTCCCAGCGCAAAAGCAATATCGGTTGCCATGGGTATACCCCAGCCATCGAAGGTATGCCCTTCTGGATTTATACTTATATAAATAAGAACAGGAAGCAACATTCCACCGATTGCTGCAACAATAGGAAACATTGCCTGTTTTGGGTCTGCAAGTTCGCCTACAAGAATTTCTCGTTTAAGCTCCAGTCCTATCAGAAAAAAGAACATTGCCATCAAACCATCATTGATCCAGTGATGAAGTGATTTCGATAACTGAAATTCAGGTAACCCAATGGTAAATCGGGTTTGTAAAAAATGGTGGTATGCGGTACTCCATTGGCTATTGGCAAGATACATTGCAGCAACTGCACACAACATCAGCAGTATGCCACTGGTCGTCTGACGATGAATAAACTCTTCGAGTGGTGTTAAAAGCCGGTCAAATGCTTTTTCCCATGGAGCGATATACTCTTTTTTAGTTTGTTTTTTCATCAATAAACTCATCAATGGATCTCAACGCTCAGCGTTATTCTTTATTATGAACGACTCATAGCACGGTGTTCCAAAGCTTCTATTCTCGCTTCAATCGGGGGGTGGGATGAAAACAATGCCATAACACCTCCTTTGTCATTAATACCAAAAGCTGCCATCTGCTCAGGCAAGGCTTCTGGCTCTACCTGTCCAAGACGTTTAAGAGCACCTATCATATTCTGGTGACCCGCCAAATCAGCACCACCCGTGTCTGCAATAAATTCACGCTTCCTTGAAAAGTACATCACAATGGTTGATGCCAGTACGGATAAAACAACCTGTGCTACCATTACGGTCACAAAGTATCCTATACCATGCCCTCTATCATTTTTTAAAATCACACGGTCAACAACATGTCCGACAACTCGTGACAAGAAGACAACAAAAGTATTCACCACCCCTTGAATCAAGGCTAGCGTCACCATATCGCCATTGGCAATATGACTCATTTCATGGCCAACAACTGCTTCAATTTCCCCTCGCGTCATATTATCCAGCAAACCTTGAGACACCGCCATTAACGCATTATTTTTACTGGCGCCTGTCGCAAAAGCATTCATCGCAGGCGATGGAAAAATAGCAACCTCGGGCATTTTTATACCGACAATCTCTGCCTGCTTTTCTACTGTACTAATTAACCATCTTTCCACGTTAGTGCCCGGGTTTGTAATCACCACTGCACCTGTCATGCGCTTTGCCATCCATTTGGATATCAGCAAAGAAATAAATGAACCACCAAATCCAATGACACCGGAAAGTATGACTAATGCCTGTATATTAAGATCTGAACCGTTCTCTTTTAATATGCTATCTACACCCAATAGACGCAAAGTAATACTCAGTACGACCATAATGGCAATATTGGTCAAAATAAATAACATAATTCTTTTCATAACTTTACCTGCTTATATTAATTTAATGAGCCTGATACCAACCCTGGCAGCCTGTACTACTGACTGTTATGTATCACAGTAAACAAGCGCATTCATTCTGAATATCTTTCAGTTAATTCTATTATTTATTTCTCGATTTAGTATATCTATATTCGAAACATAAAAATTCAACATTGAGTTGAAATGCAAAGCATAGCCTCGTTTTTATGTAAGTAAAAGTCGAGTAAAGTTACTATTATCATCGGATTATTCGATGTATTATACATGCATGATCAATTACAAACATCTTCATTATTTCTGCGAAGTCGCCAAATCTGGCAGTATTGTACGCGCCAGCGAGAAACTCCATCTCTCGCCTCAGACAATAAGCGGGCAACTCAGTCTTTTAGAAGAACATATGGGTGAAGATCTCTTTTCTCGGGTTGGCCGTAATCTCGAACTCACAGAAACCGGACGTTTGGTATTGAGTTATGCCGAAGAAATATTTTCACTTGGCGGTGAGCTCGAAGAAATGTTAAGGAACCTTCCCGCAGAAAGACCTGAAGTATTTAAAGTCGGTATAGCAGATGTTGTGTCAAAATCAATTGCATACAGACTACTCGCACCAGCGCTACAAGTTTCTGACTCTATACGGATAATATGTCGGGAAGGCTCTGTCGATTCACTATTAGCAGAACTGGCTTTACACAAAGTTGATCTCGTTATCGCCGATGGCCCGATCCCGTCATCCGTTAACGTACGCGGCTTCAATCATCCACTCGGTAACTGCGGTATAACCTTTTTTTCAACTACTGCACTGGCACAAAAACTCAGGGGGGATTTTCCGCAGAATCTTAATGACATGCCTTTATTGTTGCCTGGCGAAATGACCGTAGTACGCAGCCGTCTTGTTGAATGGCTTAATAGCAAGCATATTTATCCTCGCATTGTCGGAGAATTTGACGATAGTGCGCTAATGAAAGCTTTTGGACAATCTGGAATAGGTGTATTTATCGCACCCACTCCAATAGCAGAGGAAGTTAAAAAACAATACGGTGTCGTCATTATTGGTGAGACTGATGAGGTTCAGGAACAATTCTATGCTATTTCAGTAGAACGCAAGATCTCCCACCCCTCAGTCGCTGCAATAACAGAAACAGCGCGAGAATGGCTTTTTTCAGATAACATATAACATTATTTTTTACTGACATCGATACGCAATGGCCAATGTATCCATATCGGTGCCTTGTTTCTGGAAAAATATCACTTCAATCCCGGATGTACTACCTATACGTCCTCAATGCCACGCGACCGGAGATTATTAATAATAGTTGAGTCACTTCTGTTTTTTGAAGTCGCAGCTTTCATGAACACAACCACACCATCAATGTCGCGAATCACGCCTTTAAGCCGATCATTACTCTCAATAGATTTACTTATGGACTCAAAAGCATGATCCATCAGGCTCTTGTCATTTCGTGCGATGCCTACTGCATACGCGAGGTAACTGGTGAGGTTGCTATGGTGTGAATTAATGCGTTTTGCGAAATTCGTCCATGTCTTCACCCACCGTTGCCATTCGATATCTGAAAGCTTTCGACCATCGAGATGCAAAAACAATGTCGCGCTGACCAGTTCATCCTGCCAGTTCCAGTCTGGCGACTTCTCTTTGCGTCTCGCCACCCTGACAGCGCGCTCATGAAATTCCAGGCAACGCTCGCACTGGTAATAGCAGGCAAGCACATAGGCAATATATTCACGCTCAAGCTGGGTCAATTCAAATGGATCCGACTCACCGGGTATGCCTTCAAATACCAGCTGATGAAGTTCATTAAGCACATCATTGAATGCCCATCCAAGCAGGGGCGTATTGGTTTTTAACATAATGAATATCTCGATAATTACCGTGTAAAATATTTAATAAACCAGGCAGAGAAGTAATACTGTCTTAAACTAATTAATACCTCTACTCTTCATATGTAGCCCGGATGTCAAACATTTTAATTAGCCACCGTGCAACTACGCGTGCGAGCCGAACGATTTGTTAACTGTCTTCCTCTTTATCATATGGGAACCTGGTGTGACCATATCGAATGGCAAGTATAGCTGCAGCAAGAATAAATACCGCACCTGCAAGACCAAGCATTCTTAACGTGTCCAGGTTCTTCATATCAAGAATCATATAGCGCGCCAGTGCCACTATTGCAATGTAAAGAGGCATACGAACGGGTAGTTTTCCTGTTTTAAGGTATATTCCAACCATTGCTAGTACTTCAAGGTATATAAAAAGTAGCAAAAGATCCGCCAGTGTCACCTTCATCGCTGCAACCATTGAGCCAACTTCAAAGCTCATTGCTATCACAGTCGATATTGCAACAATTAACAACCCAATGTCTTCAACTATTACTAAAGCTTTATAGCTGGAATTTTTTAATTTGCTCATTTATGCAGTCCTGAATTTATGCAGCTACATTCATTATACTGACCCTTTGGTCAGTATAATACCTCTGGTTTACTTACTGTACGCTATGCATTTTCACAAGGAATCAGGTTTATAGCGTTAACCATCTGACCACTGTAAAAATCATGTATCCTGGATTCGTCAGTTTAAATTACTTTATAAGAAACAACACCCTGTAAAATTATATTTTGTGCATTTATTGAATATTTATAACAGCTTGACAAAAATCACGGGGTCAGGTCTTACATTTCTCATCACCCATAAAATAAGTAAGCTTATAATTCGTGTTTATTAAGGATGATAGCCGGTGAGCAGGCCATTGAGGATTGAATTTACAGATCACTACGATTAGCCGTGTCTTAAAAAAATATGGCGTGTAAAATGTAAGACCTGACCCCAGTGTTTTTCAGCAGTGTTTTTCAGGATTGCAAGCTGCCTCACTTCCTGTATTTGTGCTTGAGTTAGTTGCTTACTCAAACCCTCAACTCTTTTTATTGCATTAAGCAAAGCATCTTTGAAAAGCACCGTGCTGGCTTGAGCACTCCCAATTGCTTGCAACTGTGCTATTGCAACATCAACTGGATCTATAACTATGTTAGCAGCCATTATCAATCTCCATCACGTTGCTTATTTAAATAAATAAAAATACTCACAGCACCAAAAAATAAAAATGAGGCACCCCACCAACACATAACTATTGCAAAAACAAAACGCCACTTATCGTTATCATATGCACCAGGAAATAGTGAACTAACCCCTGCGAACGTATACGAGAAATACAGCAGGAATACACCCATTATTATAAAAAAAGCCAAACTCCAAATTAATTTTATTCTTGATAGTGACATACCTATCTTATCTAATAACAATTTCTTCATATGCTGCCTAGCAGCATAAATCGCAATAATAATATAAACAGGCCCTAAAAGATTTATGACACCAACAAATGAAATCGCGAATACTGCATAATTTGTTAATATATCAGGTATCTCATTAATATTTGGAGATACATAACTCATCATAGTTATGAACTCTCTGAACCAATAAAATTGATGGAATTTATCCCATGGAACTGAAGAAAACACAAGACCTAGAATAACTAATACATATAATGATTGTTTGCCAACAATATAGCGACTATATTTTGTATAATTTGTCCTGAGCAAACCGTCATTAGGTACTTTATTATTTTTCATGTACACACCTCACTACCCAAAAAAGTTAATCCCGATATACTTAATAAATACAAGTGACGAATTTTTCAGTAATTTAACAAATATAATAATCTTATTGTCTACCAAACCTGCCTTTGATCAATTAAAGTAAGTCACATTAGCAAGCAAGGCATTTATATGCTCATCGATTCTATCCGTCATATTCTTTACCTTTAGTCAGTTCTATTTATATTATATTTACGAAAAATAGAAAATCGATCGGCTGGGTAGCATACATTATTGAATAACAATGGCGAGTCATTATTTGAAATACCAAGAGCATTAATAAGCCAACCACCCTTTACCCGAAATACTTTATAGGCAACAACAACCTTATTTGTATGGGGATCAATATATTCATAACTTTCCTCAATAATAGGAACTAAGGCACTTTTTATTACATGCACTGGCATTTTTATGTACTTGCTATTATTAGGGTCGCGCTCAGTTCTTAATTTTAATGTCTTATTCTTAGCGTTTTTTATATCAATATCCACACTAGAATTTTTATCGCATAATTCTTTAAACTTAAACCAAGCAACAACCTCATCTGTTACAGGTGCAATCATTAATACTAAAAACAAAAAAACCTGAACTATTATTTTATAACCAGCAGGCCATTTATCATTAACTATGTAACGTACTATTTTTTTTACTACATATAGCCATATCAATACTACAATTAATAAATATATGCCGCTCATCTACACTACCCCATAAACTGGATTTTTTAATCGTCAAAAGAAACTATATGAAATTAACGCTCTCTAATACTTTCATCTCTATACTTCAATAAAGGCCTTAAAAAATATTCAATCAACTTCCTCTTGCCTGTCTTCATCTCAACAGATGCTGACATTCCTGGTGAAAGCTGAACTTTTTTATTATTCACTCTTATATTTTTTCTATCCATAGAAATTCTTGCCACATAAATCAGTCCTTTTTTTCATCAGCTATTGCATCGCTTGATAATGAAATTATTTTTCCATCGATTGTCCCGTACTTGGTGAATGGAAATGCATCAACCTTTATTTCACCGACTTGTCCTTCAATCACGAAACCTATGCCTTTATTTTGCAAAAAATTACGGGGTCACAAAAATTACGGGGTCAGGTCTTACATTTCTCATCACCCATAAAATAAGTAAGCTTATAATTCGTGTTTATTAAGGATGATAGCCGGTGAGCAGGCCATTGAGGATTGAATTTACAGAACACTACGATTAGCCGTGTCTTAAAAGAATATGGCGTGTAAAATGTAAGACCTGAGCTTCCCCCAATAAAACGGACGATTTAATTGCTGGCATATTTCTTTTCGTATTCTACAGGTGTCATGTAGTTTAAAAAAGCATGCCGGCGATTTCTGTTATAAAAAACTTCAATATATTCAAAAATACTCTGCCGTGCTTCTGATCTTGTTTTGTAATCTTCGTGATAAACTAGTTCATTCTTTAATGATCCAAAAAAGCTTTCAGCTACTGCATTATCGAGACATTCTCCTTTACGACTCATACTGCAACGTAGCTGATTATCAGTCAGTTGCTGCTGATAAAGACCGGATGCATAGGTGCTGCCCTGGTCTGAATGCACGATAACATCGTTTACTTTACCTCGCCGCCAGAGCGCCATGGTTAAAGCGTCCTGCACCAACTCCGTGTTATTTTTAGTGCTCATTGACCAACCAATCACTTGTCTTGAGAACAGATCCAAGATCACTGCCAAGTATAACCAGCCTTCTCTCGTGCCGATAAAAGTGGTATCAGATACCCATGCCTTATCATGCCTATCTACTTCAAATCGTCTCTCCAACAAGTCAGGTGCAGGCTGCATCGTGTTTTTCGAGTCTGTTGTTACCATGAACTTGCGCGCCATCTTTGACTGGATATCGGCCACTTTCATTAAACGTGCAACTCGATTGACACCGCATGTTTCGCCTTCAGCGACGAGATCTTGATGGATCTTAGGTGATCCATATATTTCTCGTGACTGTCGATGAGACTGCCTGATCTTCTCAGTTAACACCTTATTTTCACGGTCTCTATTACTTTCAGGTCGATCCAGCCAGTCATGATATCCACTGGGTGAGACATCTAAGGCCTCACAGAGTCGTAGTAGTTTGTATTCTTTGCGATGAGTACGAATAAATTCGTATCTCAGTCCAGTTCTTTCGCAAAGAATACGGCGGCCTTTTTTAGGATTTCATTCTCCTCTCTCAGACGTCTATTCTCTTGCCTCAGTCTGGATGATTCTGACTGATCTTCTTTCTTTGGCCTGCCTCGCTTGGCTGTGGCCACATCACCCTTTTTAGTCATTTGTTCTTTCCACTTATAGAGTTGGTTTCGTCGGATGCCTAGCTTCATCGCAATTTCGCTGGCTGGACGATCTGACTCGTCCATCATGCGTATGGCTTCTAGCTTAAACTCTTTTGTATAAGTATTATAGGGCTTACGTTTTACTGTCATGGGACACTCCTTTTAGAGATACAAGTCTCTGATTAAAAGTATCCGTTAAACTGGGGGAGGTTCAACCTGACCCCAGTGTTTTCATCAAAACGATAGCTGCCTCCTTATATATCTATAAATACCCACTCAATATTTCATTTGATTTTTTCCATATTACCATCCAACTTGAGAGATACTTTTTTGAAAATGAGAAGTCGATAACAACGTCTGTTGAATAATCCCAATAACCACTACAACCAGGTTCTTTAACAATACCGTCAATACTACAAATCATATTCACAACTGGCTCAGAACCTATTCTAAAAACATATAATTGATCTCGCTTAGTCCAATATGGATAGACCTCAAGTCCATATTTTTTTTTCATATCTTTAGACTTAGAGTAACCAGCAATGCTTGCTTTTATTGTTCTCTTTACTGTAGCTGTATGCCCTCTAGATCTTATACTCAAGTATATTTTACGCCCCCATCCTCCAGCACCATAAAACTCATCATGATTAGCACTTACATTATATGATTCAAAATCTGGCAGTAATACCCATAGATCAACCGAATGTAAAACTTTATTTTTATTTTCAAATGCACCTTTTATATATTTTCTTTCTATATTAAATCTAGTTTCACCTATTACGAACCGCACCCGATTATGCAATCTACTTTTATCACTCGAATCTGTTTCCGCGCAGCCAAATAATAAAATAAGACTAGCAAACGTAATCATGATATATAAAACATTTCTTTTTATACACATAGCATTATTCCCATCACCCTACTTACAATGAACACCTGACAATATTTAGTATGACTGTTTTTTGTATACTGACAAGAATTTCAGAACCACCAACACCTGGAAGCTGTATATTCATCACCTTTCCTTTATGCTTTCACTTCGATACCTCAATAGAGGACTTAAAAAATACTCAATCAATCTTCTCTTACCTGTCTTCATCTCAACGGCTACAGACATTCCTGGTGAAAGCTGAACTTTTTTATTATCCACTCTTATAAATTTTCTATCCATAGATATTCTAGCCACATAAATTAGGCCTTTTTTCTCATCAGCTATTGCATCGCTTGATAATGAAATTATTTTTCCATCTATTGTCCCGTACTTAGTGAATGGAAATGCATCAACCTTTATTTCACCGACTTGTCCTTCAGTCACGAAACCTATATCTTTATTTTGCACGAATGCCTCAACCATCAACTTTTGTTCTTTAGGCACTATTATCATTAACTTCTGTGCTGGCGTAACAACGCCACCTATCGTATGCACCGCCAGTTGCTGCACTACACCTGCAACAGGTGCTCTTAAATACTGCAGGCCTTTTTTTTGTGTCGCTTTTATTAATTCCTGCTTAAGTGCTTCCTGCTTTCTCTTTGCTTCATCTAGTAAACCAAAAACTTTCTGTATAGATTCAGCTTCTACTATATTTTTTTTCTGCCTTGCAGATTTTATTGCAGCTGTTATTTCTTTCAAATGACTTTTTTGTGCCTGAAGATCTTTTTCTTGTTCAATACGTTGTTGCTCAAGCTCTAGCCATGAGTTTTCTGCAACCAACTTCTTAACCGACAAATCTTTTAATGACTTTGCTCTTTTCGTAATAATCGGCAAGGTCTCAGATAATTTCTCTACCATCGCCTGCGTTGTTTTATACTCCGCATTTTTTTGTGTTATTTCACTATCAAGTGACGCCATTCCTGACTGGTATTCACGAAGCTGATTTTTCAGTATATCTAATAGGCGGGGCAATATTCAGTGCAACTACCAGGGCAATTTTGGATGCAATTTAACAAAAGAGTGTTCTTTCATTTTGGAGTATTTTTTTGCCTTCTGAATTCTACTAAAACACAATCTGTCACAGATCGGTCACAATCTTGTCACAATAAGGAAAGGGAATCATTGAAAGCGGGGTAAGTCATTGATTTAAATGGTGGCTACACCTAGATTTGAACTAGGGACGCATTATGAGTGCAGGAAAGGTCATGCATAATAATGCTTGTCTTTATTTATTAATTTTCACTAATGAACAATAAGTTTAATAATATCAATGAGATAATTATTAACATTTGTGACATTAATGTCTATTTATAGCATTTAGACTAGTCACACCCATGTGATATGTCACAAAATAAACATACTATTCACTTTATCTACACAAATATGGTCACATATTTACGACCAATAAATCAAGCAAATACTCTACAATCAGCAAGACCTTAAAACTAGAATATGGCTATCAATTAGGATTGCCGCCCCACCAGATACTAGGTAAGCACACCCTGTTCAAGCCGACCAATCAGATCCTTAACTTCATCCCTCAGCTGTGATTAAACGCTCTAATGGTGTATTTCCACCCAACGCCTTTGCCGGCTCATTAAGCCATTTCTGCGCAGCTTCAATCACCATCAAACAATTGAACAGCTAAATTATGCACTTCGATCTTGGCCCTGATACTAGCGAAAGCACTCTCAGCAGTTTGGTGATCACCATTAGCATATGCAACCTGGCTTTGCTGGCATAATGCCTCCATCCCCTGTGAAAAATAACGCGACAACTATCCTGACACAGGGGGGGAATCAGTGTTCACGATGTTCCAGAATGGGTGCTCATGATGGGCCAGAATATGCAGCTCCAGCATTTTAAGAATCGCGGCTTCTTCATCTGTGACTTGTAAGATGTCTGTAACAAACTTTTCTGGTTGATCAGGATTTGCTCCATAGCCCTTATTACTCTCTCATCTAGTGGTTTTTTACTTGTCATGACTTACATCTCTACCGAATTCATACATCTACGTACCTACAAGGAAATTTAACACTATCCTGTGGTTACCATCTAATTGTTATCAATAAAATCAAATTAATATATAGCCAATGCGGTTTCATATGTCTCATTAATAGTAAACTCTGTAACATGTTGTTTTACATCACAATGTTTGCATAATTAGGTTTGGTCTAATAGCTTCGTTCTACTATTTACAGGAAGATTTAGCTAGACTCCATATATGAGTATGAACAAAAAAGATGACGCCCTTCGTGGAGAAGCACTGAAAAAAGAACTCAAACGAAAGGGTAGGATAATGCTGAGCAAAATGCTTAGTAGCGATGGCGGCACGCTTTCACCCAACGACACCGCGCTTAAGCTTAACGTGTCGATAGAATCACTTTCAAAACTTAAAGCTGATAACCGCATATTTTCCGTCACAGTTGATGATGAAGTATACTATCCTGCCTGGCAGTTTAATGAATCTACCCAGGAAAGAGTGCAAACCATCCTGAAAATTCTAGCCCCTCACAGCGATGTCGCTAAATTACGATTCTTTCTTATTCATGATAGTGACTTGGATGGACGAACCCGCTTGAAAGCGTTAGAAGACCCAACAAAAGACGAGCTGCATTACATTCATAGCGAAGCAAAAGTCTACAATACACATGGGTGCAAATGATCCATCTAGGTTTCATACTATCAATTAATCAGGCAGGTACGATATGAAAACAAATGAACCGGAACGCGACTACACAATGGAAGAACTACTCAAACAGTGCACACAAGAGAAAATGAAGTTAACTGAAGAAGACCGTCGCTGGCTTGCTGATGACATAGAGCTTCCTGACGCTTAACAATGAAACACACGCATCCCATTCAAGTTGATCGCATAGGTAGCCCAGATGTTGACTGTCAGGTAGGCCAGGCTGTTGCCAATGTAACGCTGGACGGACTGCAACCGAGCAAACAATCCATCGCTCTGACTCGTGCTGTTGCTGAAAGTGACATGACGACAGAAGACGCAATTAGTCAGCTGACTGAACTTTATAAACATAAATCCACCGGTCACGAAATCTAACCTAAAAAT